>Ga0157363_1003018_pt1 | contig 15052 bp, 12 predicted proteins | sample AttsexASBM1_FD_111477 | JGI IMG/M metagenome (GOLD analysis project Ga0157363, IMG submission 111477) | Fungus gardens microbial communities from leaf cutter ant in Ribeirão Preto, State of São Paulo, Brazil - Atta sexdens ASBM1 | ecosystem: Host-associated > Fungi > Mycelium > Unclassified ...
ACTTCCTTGTCACGTGCCTCCTTCATCGTCCTAAAAGAAAAAGAAAAAGAAAAAGGAAAATAAAATCAAAAGAAAATAGATAAAGGAAAAATAAAATGTTAGGTCCAAAGTATTCCATAACAACATATATACTACATCCTATTAATATATAAGAGAATATCATTGTTTCAAAACTTTTTATAATCTTTTATGTGATATGTGATTATGCAACTATGACTTGTGACTGATGTGTGATAGTTTATGACTATTGTGTGTGATATTATACTAACTCCTAATTCTAAGTTTAAAAATAAGAAAATAAAACAAAATAAATAGAGTCTACTATCTTTAATTCTAACAAGTGACAGATGGTTATAAGCTCAGAGTTTGCAAGAAAGTAGGGATTTAAGCTAAAGAATATTGAAAGTAAATTTAATAAAGAGGAACTAATAAAGTATATAGTGGAGATAAATATATTTTATAAAAAGCATATAAAGAGAACAGAAATTGATGTGATAAAAGAGTAGAAGTGGAATGTAATCTTGGGAATGCTATGGCTTGCTTGTTATAACCCTGAAATTGACTGGAAAATAGGAGAGGTGAAGATGACAAGGTGTCCTAAAAAATATGGGAAATAGTAGAGACCAAAGTAAGGAAAATTAGAGTGACAAAAACAAAAGAAAAACAAGTAATAGAGAAATAAGAGATTTGGGACAAAAAAGCCAAGAAATTGGTTTTTCCAAGGTTCCACAAGTAGATCCATATTTTCAGAAAGAAGGCAAGTAAGAGAATTCTGATAAGAAAAATATGAGATCATACTATAGATATAAAGAAAGAGTTTGTACCAAGAAAGAGGAAGATATACCTACTATTAAGAGAAGAGAGAGAGGAGATATGTGAGTTTATTAATGAACAATTGAGGAAAGGATATATTGGACTCTCAAAGTTATCTCAAATGGCACTGGTGTTCTTTGCAAGAAAGAAGAATGGTAGAAAGCATATAGTATAAGACTATTAATACTTGAATGAATAGACCATTAAGAATAACTACCCTTTATATTTGATTTCAGACATTGTAGAAAATATTGTTATGAAAAAAGCATTTACTAAACTAGATTTACAATAGGGCTATAATAATATATGGATAAAGAAGAGAGATAAGTAAAAGGTGGCATTTACAATTTCAAAGGGGTTCTTTGAACCCACAGTAATGTTCTTTGGGCTTACTAACTCTCTGGCAATGTTTCAAACAATAATGAATGAGATCCTACAGAATTTAATAAATATTGGAGAAGTAGCAAGTTTTACCAACAATATAATTGTGGGAATAGAGGAAGTTGAGGGCTATGATGAGATAGTAGAAGAAGTGATAAAAAGGCTGGCAGAAAATAACTTGGATGTGAAACTAGAAAAGTGCAAATAGAAGGTGAGTGAGGTAGTATTCTTAGGAGTAGTGATAGGACCAGATAGAGTTAAGATAGAAGAAGAGAAGGTAAAGGGAGTACTGAATTGGCTAACTTCTTGAGGGATCAAGAATGTACAGAAGTTCTTAGGACTAGCTAATTACTATCAGTGGTTTATTAAAAATTTTGTATCTATAGCTAGACCATTACATGACATAGTAAAAAAGAATTAGAAGTGGGCTTGAACAAAAAGACAGGAAAAAGCATTTAGAGAACTGAAAAAGAGATTTACAAAAGAACTGGTGTTAGCAGTACTAGACTTAGATAAAAAAATAAAAATGGAAGTTGATACATCAGATTATGTAACAGGAGAAGTTTTGTAAATAGAATGCAAGAATAGACAATGGAGACTGGTAGATTACTTGTCAAAATCTCTGAATGAGACAGAAAATAATTATGAAATTCATAACAAGCAGTTATTAGAGAACTGGAGAACTGGAGGCATTTATTAAAAGATACAAAATTCAAGTTTGAGGTCTAGACAAACCACAAGAATTTAGAATACTTCATAAAAGCATAAAAGTTGAATCATAGGCAAGCAAGATGGGCATTGTATTTGTCAAGATTTGATTTTACTTTGAAACATATACTAGGTATTAAGATAGGGAAAGCAGATAGATTTGTAGGAGACCAGATTGGAAAATAGAAGTAGAAAATGATAATGAAAAATAAAAAGCTAATAATAGAGAAATGAATTCAAGGACTAGTAGAAGTAATAGTAGAAGAATCAAAAGTAGATATGATAGAAAAAAACATAAGAGAAAAGAACAAAGAAATAGTTAGAGTAGTAGAAATAAAGAAGACAGGAGTTAAGATACTAAGGGATGATGAATGGCAGATAGAAGGGAATTTGATACTGAAGAAAGGAAAGATGTATATACTAAAGAAAGAAGAGCTAAGAATAAAGATTATCTAGTTGTACCATAATGATAATGTACTGGTAACTAGACATGGAGAATAATAGAAGATGATTGTTAGGGCAACTGGGCAGAAGAGCAAGCACTTCAAATCTTCAAGAAATCCTAAGTCTATTGTCCAAGAAATTACTAAACTATATACTTACTTCTAAAAAATCCTAAGAGAATAGAATGAGAATTCCTGAAGATAATAGCTTGTTAGAGGCAAATCATACTTGTTATATTATACATGACAGCGGCATAGAAGATAGGACAGAAGGAAAAACTTAGCAAAACCAAGTTGTAAGGAAGGGATAGTACTACATAGATAAGATAATCTTGCCTTTAATAGATACATTGTACCTAACATATGTATTGCATGGCCATAACTTCAAATAATGGGAATTTGGAAGGAAGAATATGAGTATGGCACAATTGTTAATTATCAGACTAGAGAATAGTATATAGTATCTATATTCTTAGATACAAAAGTGATAATCTAATAATATTTTACTGCTGCATATACTTTGGGTAGCTGGTAACTATGAGGGTTGTTATTTGGACTCCATGGAATTAATGAGAAATGCAGAGTCTTTGGTTCTTGAATTAATAGTAATTGGAAATAGAATATTATTTATATTAGAAGAGTATAGATGTCAAAGGGTATGTAACACAACTAATCTATATATTAACAAGTTCATTCTAATATGTTAGAATTATGTTTACATAAGCAAGGAATATGATACTTAAGTAATCAGAAACAGCTTAGAATGGTAAAACTGAAATAGAAGAGTGTTAGAGTACTTAGCAAATACTTTTAGAGAATAGAAAAGTAGATATGCAGATGATACTAGAAGACTTCAAAAGGCCACAGAATATTGTGGAAGAGCAAGAGAGTATGTAAAAGAGAGTTAAATGATATATATAGATGGTTGGGAGTATTGGTATACAGCTTGAAGAGATCTGAAGCATAGGAAATCAGATAAGCAGATGAGTGTGAATATAGAAAAAAATTACAGAACACAGATCAGCCAAAAAATATAGAAGAGAAAAGTCTTGAAAGAGTCAGTTCCCTTACAATGATAGAGTTGGTGGCTAGAAGTAATGAAAGATGTAGGAAAATATATAGATGAGTGTGATTTATGTTAGAGAATAAAGAATATGATGGAAGTACTGGTAGGAAAACTGATGGTGAATGAAGTATCCAGGAAACCATATACATACCTAATAGTAGACTTTATCACTAAGTTGCTATTAGTAGTAGAGAAGGATATAATACTAGTTGTGTGCAATAGATTGTCAAAGATGGCATATTTTGTGGCAACAACAGAAGATACAATGGTAGATAACATCTGGACATTACATAGGTTACCAGAAAGTGTTATTTCAGATAAAAGACCACAGTTTGCAGTAAAATTGACAAAAGAACTGAACAATATGTTGGGAATTTAGACAAGGTTGTCAATAGCCTTCAATCCACAGATAGATAAGCAAACAGAACACATGAACTAGGAACTAGAATAGTATATGCAGTTCTTTGTAGATTATAGGCAGAAGAATTATGTTATAAACTTTATTCAGCTTATATCTTCACAACCACTAAACTGATTTTTACAAACTAAGTTGCACTGGAAAGCCCCAAATGAGGGCTATCTGCACATATGTGGGATGTACAAAAGCAACAACAAACAACTGAGATATCAGGCCATCAGTAATTGTAAAAGTTTTGTTGGCTAATATCTTATGAACAGCTGGATAAATTCACATGATTGAACTTGCATTGGAACATGCTCATCAAACAATTCCTAATGATATATGGTATATCCCATAGTGATAAGTATTCATAGAGATACAAGCATATCAATATAGTAATATAATTAGTTACCTTCTAAAATTAGCCTAACATCTGCTATAACAGATGACAGCTCCCATCAGGTACAAGTTTTGATTATGTGATGGAAACAGCTTGCACACGGACCATCACTCTTTTATATATATCTCTCTGTGTTTCAGAATTAGACTTTAAACTTAACAACACTATTTATTACAAATTTTCATCTTTTTATCATTGACATCTGTATTGATCTTTATTATCATTGTTATCATGATAGAACTTCTGAATCACTCCTAAATCTCTGAGAGTACACCCAAGGTTCAGATATTACAAATCTATAGAGTTTACTATTGTTACAAACTTAAGTCCTTAGTGCTGGACAAAAGAAGGAACCTTGTATAAGGTTACACAAGAGAACTCGATAGAGAACTCTGTACAAGATTGTCTATCTTATATACTAATACCTAATGGTCTGTGCAGGCTATTTCTAGCCTATCCTAAACAACCATGTATATTCTCTAAGGGTAATGTGTGCATCATCCATTGTATAACATCATTCCTTTTAGAATGTTCTATGTCCTTCCATGTGTTATGTGACTTGTGACCATGTTATCTTGAGGTGATCTGCTGTGTGACCGCATGATCTTGTCACTTTAATCCTAACCCTAGTTCTAAAAATAGAATAAAAGAAAATGAATCAAAAATAAAATAAAAATGAGAAAGACTAAGTCCACTTCTTGCGATCCTGACAACTATGAATAGTAAGACTCACTTGATAACCAAGATATCTCCCTTTGTGGAAAACTATAGGAGAAAATTAAGGATAGAGTGGATATCAGAAGAAAAGAAAAAGTAGAGAAAGCTATAGAGTTTATAGAAGAATAAAGAGGTAGACAGATAAGAGAAGGAAGAAGGAAGAAGTATGGAAGAAAGGCAATAAAGTGATGTTGAGTACCAGAGACTTAGTATTCAAAGAATAACCAGTAAAAAAACTAGTAGACTGTTATATAAGGCTGAGATAGCCAACATATTTAAACTAATACTAACAACTAAAATGAGGATTTATCCAGAGATAAACATAAGTTGAGTAGTAAGGTATTAGAGAACCAGTGAAGAGACAAAAGATAGAGGAACCAAAACTAATAAAAGTTGATAGAGAAGAAGAGTAGAAGGTAAAAAAATACTAAATAAATGAAAAATAAGAGGAGTAACAAAGTATATGTGGTAGTAGACTTTGAAAGAAGAATGAGTGCAGAAATCCAAAGATAAAAGAGACTAGAAATAGCAGTGGAAAGAGACTTCAGAAGAGAGGAAAGTATATGGCCAAGATGTTATATAAATGGGATGATGGAAAGTTCAAAAAAGAATATTTAAGAAAGTTGGAAAGAAATTGGTAGAAGTAAAAGTCTGTTTCTCTGGAGAAGAAATCTTAAAAAGGAGACAATATCAAAGATAGTAGACTTGTTTCTTTCTTATTTCTCTTCTCTTATTTGAGTCTTTCTTATTTTCTACTATTTCTTTTTTTTCTTACTTTTAGACTTAGTAAAAAGAAGAAGAATATAACATTATATATGACTGTCATAATAGCTATAGTAATATGATAAGATATGACAACTATTACAGATCAGTTGTAACACTCATAAATAATATACCCTTTCTCATCTGTACTCTCTAACCTCTTCTAGTGTGGATTACATCCTTTATTCAACCTTGTTATAGCAACTACTAATCAAAACAATCAATAGCACACTAAGTAGTCTTTATAAAACAAGAGTTTTATAGAGATCATAAAAGAACTTGACAAGGAGTCTCTGATGTATTTCTACACTATATATACTACTATTATAAGTCCAACCCTAAACTATATGTGTCATCCATGAGTCCATTATACTATTACTACAAAGCAAACATATTATAGTCATACTCTTAATGTTATTTGTTCTAGTTTCTTCTACTGTGTTCTAAACCTATAACATTATATCACATGACACATAATGTGACCATGATCATGTGTCTCTTCATTGTCCAAGAAATAAAGTTAAAATAAAATAAAATATACGAGTTCAGATGTATTCATGACAGTACCCCCCATTAAGGTTCCACCTCTAGAGGAACTTGCTTCTCTTTCCCTTTCCAACTTCTCTCCAACTTCTTCAAATATTTATCTTTAAACTTCCTATTGTTCTACCCAAACAAAATCTTTACTGTATACTTCTCCAGTAATTCACTCCTCTTAAGCAATTTTGCTTCTAGATTCAATACCTTTCTCTTTCCCTTTTCTTTTCTCATCTATACTCTTCTTTTCTAATCTTCTTCTCAAATTCTTCTACCAAGTACATCAGATTTCCTAAATTCTCTAACTTTTCCCAAGTGTCTTCTTCTACCATATATCCCTTCCACCTAACTAAATACTTTGTTTTCCCTCTTATATCTCTCCTATCCAATATTTTTTTGACTTTATACTCTTTCATTCCTTCTATTTCTACTAAAGGATGTGGAATCTTCTGTTTCTTTACCTGTTTCTAATACATCACTGTTCTACTCACATTAACCACTGAATAAATTTTAATTGATACCAGTAACTCCAACTCCACTGCATTCTCTAATATGATTTTCTTTATTTTATAAGACCTCACAAACTTCTCTATCAACTTCTTCATCTGCCATATCAAATTTTTCATTTCTTCTTGTAATTTTTTCAATACTACTTTTGTCTCCTTATATATCTCCTTCATTTTCTTCACAAACTCCTCTGCTTTCATATGATTTTCCTTTTTACTTATCTTGCCCATTCTTAATTCTCTTCTATAATTAACTTTAAACAGTGATAACTTTGTAGCTATGTATACTTTGTTGTTGAAAGCAAACTTTGCAGTTACCAACCATTCTGACCAATTTTCTTGTCTATGATTGATGTATATTCTTAAGTACTATTCTAACTCTTGATTTGTCCTTTCTGTCTGTCTGTCTGTCTGTCTATGTATGAAAAGCTATTAATAGCTTTGTTTCTATTCCCAACATCTTGTTTAACTCCTTTATGAGCTCTACAACAAATTGTAAACCTCTGTCCAAAATCACACTCTCTAGCAACCTATGTAACTTTCATATATTATTCTTAAAAAACCTTGTTAACCCTTTTGCCATTATTTTTCTGTTGTCATAATAAAATACAATATTTTTGAAAATCTATTGCATACTATCAAAATTGAATCATAATCCCTTGATACCAGTAACTTTGTAATAAAGTCCACCTATCATGATCTCTCTGGTACTGTATTAGGCCTCAATTTTCCTGCTAGTATCTCCACCCTATTCTTTATTCTTTGACACTGATTACATTTCTCCACATATTGCTTCACTTTCCTTGTAACTCCTGGCTACCAATAATTTCTAGTAACCAGTTTTACCATCTTCTACTATCTCTTATATTCTGCTATTAGTATATCATGATGTAGTCTAATAATCTCTAATCTTAGCTCCTCATTCTTCAGAACATACACTTTCCCCTCTTTCAATACTAACTTGTCTTCAATCTGCCACTTGTCATTTCTCAATACTTTTACTTCTGTCTTTTTCATTTCTTTCACTGTCTTTACTACCTCATTATCTTTTGCTTTCAATTTTTTAATCTTTTCTAAAATTTCTTCTTCAGCTTCCTCAATTAATAACTATCCCTTTTCCATCACTTTAATTTCCAACAACTCTTTTTTCAACATTACCTGATTTTCATTATCTCTTTTTACTCTTTTTATCCAGTCTGCTCTTCTACTCAAACTATTTGCTTTATTCATATTCTTACCAGCTACATGTTTCAAAGTAAAATTAAATCTTGACAAGTATAAAGCTTATCTAGCCTGTCTTAAATTTAACTTCTGATCCTTTATAAAATACTCCAAGTTTTTATGATCTGTCCAAATTTTGAACTGATTCTTTGTCAGGTATAGTTTATACCAGAAGGAGAAGATCCATAGAGTTGGCTCAGAAATAAGCAAAGTATATAACTTCTATGAAAAGAGCTTAGTAATGCAGACTTGTTAGAACAACCTTGGCTTCAGCTTATGTGATATGCCATCTGTCTGCCACATGATCACAACTTTAGAGGAATGAGTGAAGTCTAAGATAGAAGTGAGTACTAATTTAGTATGTCACTGTTGAACACTAGGGATTGAGTTCAATAAGAATTATCTTTGTTGATCATCAGACTAGTAAATTACAGTGTAACTACTAGTCTTATATACAAATTAGAGATATAAGAAATGCTCAGAGTTTCAGTATATTACTCTAAGCAGAGGTTTCAGTAATGAGACACTGATGGTAAGATAAGAGAACTCTGCTATAGAAGACTGAGTTTGATAGAAGTATCTCTATAGGAGTATTCCCATCATAGAAGACTAGATACCTGGATTGTTGCATTACTACCACAGAGACATATTGTAAGAAGATGGCCATTATAGAAGATAAGCTTGCATTGTAGATTGTTATAGATTGTTATAGTGACAGTATCATTATAGGGATGTATCTTCAGTATGGGTAGACTTGACATATGATATTCTTGGCTCCTTCTAAGAAATGTCTTTATACTTCTAAACATTTAATGATTGCCAACATTTCTTTATTGTGAATTTTATAATTCTTTTTGGCTTTATTTAATGACTTTGAAATATAGGCTACTGGCCTCCACTTCATCAACAATACTCCATCTATAGCAAAATCTAATATATCTACTTCTACTCTCATTTCTTTATCCAAGTCTGGTATTATCAAGACTGGCTCTGTTATAAACCTCTTGTTATGAATTAGGCTTTGAGTTTAAGTGAAAGACACACTCTTGTATTGAGTAACACAAGAGAACTCGATAGAGTTCCTAAGTACAAATCATCTACCTTATATATGAACTACTGTTGGTCTGTGTTATACTTTCTTAGCCCTACCCTAATGACCATGTATTCTTCTTAAGGTTGACATGTGTTATCCATGCCATGTAACATCATCATTTCTAGTGTAACGACCTTAAGCTAGAGCTCAGGTTACAACTAAGGCAAAGTGTTGAGGAAGTATAAGGGAAATAGAATTGGTAAAGTGTAGGGATACAGGAGTGTATCTATGCTATATATACGACTAAGCAATGGAAACATGACAAGTCCATGAGGTACTTTACATGAGGGTACAATGAGGAGAAAATAAGAACTAGGTTAGGATATAATGCCTACCACATGAGGCACTGACTGAGACTACTTCGGCATAGCCGATTGTTGTCATCATACCCTTTACCCATGTCCATGTTGACTCCAGGAGGCATCAATCGTAACATCTAGAATCTTTTACATCGTTCCATCATGTCACGTGAGTGTGTGACCTATGTGACAGTGACAGTGACTGATGTGACCTCTGAGTCATGTCTATGTGACATTTTGTTTTTCTTCGCCTATGTCCAAATAAAGAAAAAGAAAAAGATCTCAAAATAAAATAAACTTCTCAAATGCCCTCTGCTGTTTCTCTTCCCAATTTTACTCTACATCTTTTCTTATTATCTTATAAAATAGTTTTGCCACCCTTACAAAATCTTTGATAAACTATTTATAATAGTTTGCCAATTCCAAAAACTTCTGCACATCTTTCACACTTCTTGGTATTAGCAAATCTACTACTCTCTGAACCTTTTCTTTCTCCATCTTTACCCTATCTGGTCCTGTCACAACTCCTAAAAATTTAACTTTTCCAACCTTCTACATATATTTTTCTGGTTTCATAAATCAATTATTCTCTGTCATTTTTCTCAGCACTTCTTCTACAATATCATCATGTTCTTTCTCTATCTCCATTCCTACCATCACATTGTCAATAAATGCTGCATTTACTATATCTCCTGCCTCTGTCATATCTCTCAGCAAATTATTCATTATTACATGAAAGGTTTCTAGTTAGTTTGTTAGTCCAAAAAATATTACTGCTGGCTCAAAGACATACTCTGGCATTGAGAATGCTGCCTTCTACTCATCTCCTTCCTTAATCCTTACATTGTTATACCCCTACCTCAAATTCATCTTTGTAAACACCTTCTTCTTTTCAATATTATCTATCAAATCCAAAATCAGTGGCAATGGGTAATTATCTTTAATTATCCAACTGTTCAAATATTGATAATCCTGTACCATCCTCTTTTTCCTATTTTTCTTTAGCACAAAGAACACTAGTGATGTTTGTGGTAATTTCAATGGTCAAATATATTTCTTTCTTAACTGATCCTTCAAGAACTCTTATACCTCCTCCCTCTCTATTTTAGACAATGGATATATCTTTCTCTTTTCTGGAACAAAACTTTCTTTGAGATCTATAGCATGATCCCAAGTTTTTCTTATCAGTATCCTCTCTAACTCCTTCTTCTCAAACACCTTCAAATACTTATGGAACCTTCTAGAAACTATCTCCTCTACCATCCTAATCTCTATCAAATCTTCTTCCTCTTCCTGTTTCTTTTCTACTATTCTTGCTATCTTCATTTATTTCTCAACTGTTGGTTTTCTAAACTCTTTCTTCTTCTCTCTTTATATTCTTTCTTTCTTCTATTCTTTCTTTTTCTGCTTTTGCCATTTTGGCTTTGTTTGCTTTGTCCTCCACTGCTTCCCACACTCATCCAGACATCTCATCATTTTCACCTCTTCTGTCTTCCAATCAATTCTAGGCTTATAGCATGCTAGCTATGGCATTCTCAATATTATACTCCACTTCTGACCTCATGTCACATCTATCTCTGTTCTCTCTTTATACCCTCTGTAAAACAATTCTACCTTCACTGTATATTCTATTGGTCTTTCATTATTAAAGATATCATTAATATTCCTCACATATATTAGTCTATCCAATTTCTTCTTCTTAAACTTGTTTTTTTCCACAAATTCTAAACTCATTACCAATTCTGTTGCTCCACTGTCCAATAACACCTCCACAATAATTCCTTCTTCATCATCTTTCTGCTTTAACCCTATCTTCACTGTTACTTCTCTTAACAACTTTTTCTTCTTCTTTTTTCTTGAGCTATCAGTGCCAGTAAGACTGCTATCTGCTCTTATCTTTCATATATTCACCAGTTTTTCTTTCCTCAATCTTTCTTCTCTTAAAATTGTGTTTCTATCTTTTCTTATCTTTCTTCCACTACCTTCTCCTACATTCATTACTCTGCTCTTTAATACTTCAAATTTATTTAGGGACCTCTGTGTTGGTCCCTCCTCCTGTCTCCTCTCCATATTTCTACATAATGGGCAATATGCCCAAAATCTCTACAAACAAAAGACTTTCTCTCCATCATTGTTATTTCTCTGTTTCTTTCTCTCCTTCTTTTCCATGCCTCCTGTCATCTACATTCTTTTTCTGCTCTTCTTTCTTCTCTTATTCTCATCTCTTTGACTCTTTTCCATTCATTATCTAATCTCTTCTTCTTCTCCTTCTCTTCTCTTTATTTTCTTCTTTTCTGTTCTTCTTTCTCCTATCTTTTGTCATATTCTTTTCTTCTCCACTCTCTTTCTTGTTCTCTCCTCCTTTTTTCTTCTTCTATTCTTTGTATCATCACCAACTGTGTTTGTAATTCAATTAATTTTTTCTGATTCTCTATTACCTACCTCAACAACTCCATTGCCCTTTCTTCTCCTACTTCTCTAATTTTTCCATATTTTCTCTTTCAAACAATTCTGCATGTAATATATTTGTTTCCATAGTGTCTGACAACAATATTCCAACAAATTTCTCTGTAAGTGCTAGCTAGTATTCTTCTTACCCAACCTCATACTATCTACTGACTATCTATCTACTGCCTTACTAACTACTACCCTAAAAAACACTGGCTATTATCTCTAAGGAGGAGATCTCTAAACTAGATGTTTTCTTACTAGACAGCATTGCTTCTTTGCATAGAAAGATTACAATGAACCTTTAGCACAAGACTTTTACACAAAAATAACAAGTATACTAATACAACACCACCCATTTAAATGACAAGTACATCTATCTGGTGGCCTAGATCTGGTCACCAATGTCTATGACAACCTTTCAGTGGCTACTATCTATCCCTTAAACCTAGGATCTGATTATATGAAGTTTGTTGCAATTGACCATGTTGGTTGCACATCAAGGATGAATAAAGAGTAAGAGATAGGAGATTGCATGATACAGTATTTCTAAAAGTAGTCAAGTTTTACTGTTGTGACAACCAGTAATCAAAATAATCAATAATGTATTAAGTAGTCTTATAGAGTAAGAATCTTATAAAGATCACAAGAAAACTCAACAAAAAGTCTCTGATGTATTTCTACACTATATATACTACTAACATATAGTCTATGCTAACAATAAATAACCCTACCCTAAGGTCTATATGTTATTCATAAGTATACTATAAGGTTAACATACTATAGACATATATCTTGACATTATTCTTTTCAGTCCTTCCCACAATGTTCTAGGCCTATGATATAATATTATGTGACCATAGTTATATACCTTTTCATTGTCCAAGAAATAAATGAAAAATAAATGAAAAGAAAAAGAGAAATCAAATCAAAGAAAATAGATATAAAAAAAAGAAAATCAAAGTAAAAGAAGTATATGATGTCTATAAGTAAAACATAAGAAAAACATAAGAAAGATATAAGGAAAACATAGTAAAGTCTTTATTACTACATAAGATGCTAACTGATACAACATGATGAAAACATCAAGTACAGTAAATGTAAAACAACTCTAACACATATTCAAGCAATGAAATAAGCATATGTAATACATGAGATATAGATTGTAAGATCATAATACAGTAGTTATACTGTAAAGTCTTATCCTGAAAATTAACTAAAATTATCACCAACTTCTTGTTGAACTCTTATATTCTATTTTAATTTCCTTTTATTTTTATCTATTTTCTTTGATTTGATTTTTTTTCTGTTTCTTTTATTTTGAAAATGTATATGACTATAGTTACATGATATATAACATAATGTCATAAGTCTAGAATCTAGGAGAAAAGGCTAGAGAGATGATGTCAAGATACATATCAATAGTATATTTACCTTATTGTTATGACTTAGACTCTGTGTTGAGTAAAAGATACACTCTTGTATTGAGTAATACAAGAGAACTCAATAGAGAACTCCATACAAAAACATCTACCTTATATACTAAACTACGATGGTCCATGCTACTACTTTCCTAGTCTACCCTAAAGACCATATATTTGCCTTAAGGTCAATATGCATTTCACATGTTGTTATGACATCATTTTTCCAAAACCTTCTACATTATTTCCTCATATCATGTGAGCATGTGACTTTTGTGACTACATCATGTGACCTGTGACCATGTCACATTTTGTCTTCTTTGTCTTTTATACTTTAAAAAATAAGAGAAAATAAAAGGAAATAAAATAAAAATAAAATAAAATAAAATAGAGACTAAGTCCATCGTTTTCAATTCTAACACTTATAGTGTATATATAGTATACTCATGGCTAACACATGGATATTAGGATAAGATTATTCACTATTAGCATAGACCATAAACTATCTGTATAAATAGAATAGCAATATATTAGGGATCTCTTATTGAATTCTCTTATAATCTTCACAAAACTCTTGTTCTATAAAACTACTTAGTGTACTATTGATCATTTTGATTAGTAGTTACTATAACACTTTCAGTATTAGTAATGACATATCTTCCACCTTCTAGTAGACTTGTCTACTAACAACATTCTTATCAGAGTTACGAACCTTATACTTAACATTTTTCTAATATTCTTTTATTTTTTTATCTTTCTTTCTCTTTTTTCTCTTTTACTTTTACTTTTACTTGTACTTTTACTTCTTATGGACAATGAAGAGGCATGTGATAGTAGTTACATGATATATTACATATGATGATGTTATAGGCCTAGACTTGAGGAGAATGAGGCATGTTAATAGCTTGTTTATCTCATGGAAAACATATGGCATACTCATAGTTAAGATATGGACATTAGGACAGGAGTATTTATCATTAGTATGGACCAGGACCTTTTAGTATATAAAGTAGACAATCCAGTATGGAGTTCTCTATTGAGTTCTCTTGTGTTAACCCAAATACAAGGTTTCTTTCTTTGATCAACCCTAAGGTTATTGAATTATAACAATTCTAAGTACTCTTTTGAAATAAACAACCAGTATAACTAGTAGAGGCATAGTATACAAGCTGAAGCTAAAGGTTGTTCTGACTCCTATGTTCTGTATACTTAGATAATGCAAATTACTTATGTAGACTTTTAAGAGCTTATTATTAGAGCTTGGATAACAAGATGTGAATTATATCTTAGAAAAGGAATTTGAGTTCTAATATTATATACTATAATCCTAAGAATTACCACTCAATATATTTAGCTTTAGTTCTTTAATATAATCCTATTATAACTCAAGACTTAGTAATAAATCAAAAGAAAAACCTTATATAAGGTTTACACAAGATAATTCAATAAAGTTTCTTGTATAAAGTGTTTACCTTATATATGCTAATTAGTTGGTCTGTGTAAGACATTATTTAAAAGCTATGTGTTATAGTATATCTAGACTTAAAATTTTTTCTTTTCTTTTTATCTATTTTTCATTTAATATATCTTTTGTTTTGTTTTTGTTTTTGTTTTTCTCAGACAATGAAGAGGCCTGTGACTGTAGTTACATAACACATCACATGACATGATACCATAGACTTAAAATCTAGAAGAAAGAACTACAAGAATGATATCAAGATATATATTAACAACATGTTTATCTTATAGTATATATATTATATACTTATTGTCAGGTGCAGTTCACACTGGGGTGGAAGTCCGCAGAATGGACTCAGAGATGAGCGGACTTGTGGAA
>Ga0157363_1003019_pt1 | contig 15049 bp, 6 predicted proteins | sample AttsexASBM1_FD_111477 | JGI IMG/M metagenome (GOLD analysis project Ga0157363, IMG submission 111477) | Fungus gardens microbial communities from leaf cutter ant in Ribeirão Preto, State of São Paulo, Brazil - Atta sexdens ASBM1 | ecosystem: Host-associated > Fungi > Mycelium > Unclassified ...
TATTGTGAAGTACATTATATGTGAAAACTAATTTATTTCATTAAGACCCAATTTTTCATAATATATATGGAATCCTTTCTAATTAACTTTTCGATTGGATCTGCTCGTTACTACGAGCACTGGCCATTAAGATAGATATTTTACCGATACCTGGCATCGACTCGACCAATTTTCTGATGTCGACTTGAATATCAGCATTATGCATCTTGAATGAGTTTGAAAATAATTATTGCCGCTACAGTGAGGCTATTTATCATTCTTCTATTTCTGCGATAATTTAGTTTAAGATTTCATAATTTGTAGCCTTTATTTCCATTTTTATTCAGTAATATTGTTAGTCGCATTATAACCGTGAAGATTAAACATCGCGAAATAGAGCGGAGTCTAACACATGTCGGTTAAAAATGAATGAAATAACGGGCTTAATATCCCGCTGTTCTAAATTCAACATGACTTGTAACACTGCCCGTCTCAGTTCCGCAAAATTCGTCGTAGGGAAAGCACCGCCCTTGCAAATTTTCCTCAAAATGTAATCCTTCCCATGCATGCGGACGTTATAACTTGCGGTACTGTACGGCCGGCGTCTGAATCGCGGAGAGAAATGCTAGTGGAACAATAGCATCCTGTTTTAGTAATTCAACCTGCGCCACGCTTTTCTGTCATTCTTCGTAGGGGCGCAGCGCGGCACGCTGCATTGTATCAGGAATTCTCGGTGGATATTGCCGACATTTATCAAATTATACCAAGTGTAATATTTGATAGGATTATATATAATGACTTCATATGTGCAAAAAAGAAGATACGTATAATAAAAAAAAAATTATAAATTTTTTACAAAAAATAAAATGACGAAAATGAAAGAATATTTCTAATTACTAATATAAAATGAAATCCTATAATACACAATTGTTAAATTTAATACATTTCACGTATCCCAAACGGATCACTCTTTGTATTAATCGAATACAAGATGAATATATTAGAAAGTACCACAAACATTATGTAAAAATTAATTTGAAAATATAGATAATACTTTTCAATTTGGAAACAAATTGTGCAAATATATTTCTTCAATAAAATTAACATATATAAATTAAATTAATATACTATCCATAAATTAAAATAACATATTTTATTTATTTAATTTAAAATTTATGTTTTAAAATACATGATTTTTATTTGTTCACTTTCTCATAAACAGTATTATTTTAAGAAATATTAAATATCAATTTAATAGGAAATATTCAAATAACGCAAACATATTATGTTAAATTAACACATTATATGATATATTAAATATTAACATTAAAAATTTAACATTAAAATTTTAACAAGGATAAGTTTTAAATTTTAAATTTAATTTTACGAATAAAATATTTTGTACAGTATCTTTTTGTATTATGCTAAGCCAATTTATCTATCGAGAATTGATATATATCTGTATGTGATATTTAATGTCTTATAAAAATAAGAACTTATAAAAGAGTAAATATCGAGATAACACTGAGATACTGGTTTTTTTTCCCGTAATTCACCGATAAATTCTTTTTGTTAGCAAAAACCTTAAATCCATCTCTCTATATCTTCCATTCCTTTTCTCCGTCTCAGCATCACTAGTAGAAGAAGTCGTCTTAAGGGCAGACGTCGAGTCGACGGGCAAAAATGAGAAAATAAGTACGAGGGAGTAAATGGCGGAAAGCAGTCACCACGAAACGTCGCGGACGCTGTACGATAAAAGTAAATAAGCCGATAGGTGTCTCCGGAACGTGACGGCAACGATGGCAGTAAGGCCTTTCCGTTATTAGAAGCCACCGTTTCGCCATGCTGAGGAAAAGCCACTTCTTCCTTTTCCGTGATCATAGTTTTTCCTTGCCGTCGCTCGCGCCCAGAGAGAGCTTTACTTTCACTTACCTTACGATCTGGCTATCGCCTTCGTGACAAGGCATCCCCCTATCTCTAATCCCGGTTCTATTAGCTTCTCCTCCAATCAACGAGATACTTGCGTTCGTCACGAGCAGCTTTAGAGAATCGCGTATAACAGACTCTTAAATTCTGTTGTATAAAATTAAAAGTTTTAAGCGGATTTACAAGATGAAGTATGTATAACAAGACGATTATTCTGATTGGATAATACATCGTATATAAGATAATTGATTACATCGATCGATAGAAGATACTTTGACATGAGCATATTCAGAATTTTTTTTCGGGAGAAGAGTTATCAATTTTGTTATCACATAAATAGCAACTTTTGCGTTATTTAGTTAAATTAATATTTTTAAATATTTTAGAGCTAAGAACATCTTTTTCTCATTTTTTATTTTCAATGGAAAATATATTTTGTAAATCATAACTTTTATTTTTTTTTTTGTAAATATAGGAAAAATAGTTATTAAAAACAAAGAATGTATAATTTTTAAAAATTGTTATTATTATTAATGTTACTGTTATTATTAATATTATTACATGTAAAATACGATTATTTTTCTAGGAAAAGAAAGTTTTTTTAAATTCAGTAAAAAAAGATCTCTTGTGTGAAAAATATTGCTAAATATAATATTAAAAATGTTATATTAAACTAAGTTAAAATAAAAGAAAAGAAAGAATGATAAATAAAAGGAAATTATTTTAAAAAATGTATAACATTAAAGAATTATGTGATACAATTTTTTTTCTAAAGCAATTTAACACATCTCCAAAAAATTACGACGGGGATATGAAATCTTCAATTTTTCTTCTCATCTTTCTGGACACGCTTTAGAAAAGTACATTCCATATGATAAACTAACATATACGAAAAAAGGATGATTTTTTTGAAATATTTAAAAATATAGCTAGATACAGATTTAAAACAATTTTGTCGGAGTAAAAATAATTACATAGAGATCTCAAGCATGATGGACAATGCTACAAAATTTTGAACAACCAATGAAGTTTTCTAACAACCAAAATTTAGTCCTATGTAATTATTTTGATAGTTCAATAAAATTATTTTTAAATATCTAGGTTTTAGATACTTGAGCAAAAAAATTATATCCTTTCTCCGTGTATATAAAATACATAACTAAATTCCATCGATATTCTGATAAAACCAAATAACAATACGGATGGCAGAAACCAGAAACATCCTGAGCGCAAACACGTTTATTTCAAAAACAACGAAGGTAGATATTTATCAGCGTTCCGGCAACTGTCGCGACATATCAGGGTGGGTCGCAACGTCATCATCGGGGGCGTACACATATTTGCCGCGGGTAGATTGGCTCTTTTTCAGGACGACAGGCACGAAATAACTTCTGAACGAATAAACCGTAACGGATGGCCATAACGATCCGCGCGCAATACGCGCGTACGCGTGATCGGTTGTCACAGCAAATTTTCGCGTTTCGCGACGCTCCTGTCACGAAACAAAACCAAACGGGTGAAAAAAAGAATGTTCGTCCATTTTTGGGCGTGCAGGAATCGCAAACGACAATGCCCGTCGATTAGGGGTCTGATATTTTCATTAAAAAAAAAAAAAAGAACGAAAACTCTCTTGACTTCCATGGCGAAGGTCACACTTTTTGGAGCCGTCTCATCGTCCCCATGATTCGAGCTTTGCACGCGCTCGAAAGTTAATTTATTCATGATGCCGTTAAAATATTCATTGGATACGCGAGACAACGCGCGCGCATGACTCACCGTAATTCCTTTCTCGTCGACTTTTTCGCCGGAGACGCGTTGCGTTGCGTTTATATGCGCGCACTCGCGCGACTTACAGCGCGCGCGAGCCCCTCATCTTTTATGGATAACGCGTACTTTCGTGAATTATGAACGACGGGTCGTCTGTATTTTATAATAAATAAAGTCCGATTCCACTGACGAGATATTCCCACGCAAGTGCCGTCGTCGTAAATAAAATTCCCTCTTTCAAATTAATATTTTTTTTTATTAAACTTGAATAATGTCCTGATTACAACCCAAATTTGTTACAAGGCCTTGTCAACATCTTATTCATTTATATAGATTAATAAAAAATTAATATTTATATTTCTGTGGAATTCGTATTAAAAAAACAATTTTGCTGAAATATCTAAAAATTTAACTGTAGCAAAACTTTTTTTGTGCTGATTTAAAACGCAATACTTGCAATTAAATATCAAGATTTCCAAGATAATAAATTAAATTTGTATGTCAGACATTTTTTATGAATTGCGTGTATTTTCGTGCATTATGAATGACTGGTCGTTTGTTATCTCGTAATAAATAAAGTCTAATTCTACTGACGAGGTATACGTCGCACAAATCTGCCGTACACGTCGTCCTCGTAAATAAAATTCTCTCTTTCAAATTAATACTTGAGTGAAACGAAAGAGCTCATATAACGTCCTGATTATCAATGCAAATTTTTTACACACGTGATCTTTTCAACATCTCATTTACGTTCATAGATTAAAATCAATATTCATATCCCTGTGACAGAATGTCCGGTTTGAAATGCAAAACTTATAATTGAACATGGGAATTCCGAAGATGATTAAATCTGTACGTTATATCGTTGCATTGTACGTACAGAAGTTATATCTTCAGATGAAATCATCGGACTGGTTTGAACAGCTCGAATGGGAGATCTGACGGGGGAGGCGTATTGGTCCCACAAAGCAAACTATCGCAACCCAGGATTAATCCATTATAAACTCTCGCATTCCGCTGGCGATTCGATTTAAAAATAGATCGGAATAACCGACGGAGAGAGGGACGCAAAATCTATTACTATCTAACTCCGTTTCTGTTAACTCGTTTCCGAACAAACCGATTGCGGGCCGTCACGCCAAACACATCGCCGTAAAATACTCGGTACCACAAATGTTGACACGTTGTTCCACGATTCTGACGCAAGCCGCGATTTCATCGACGACGATAGAGCCGCGGTGCACCGTAGGTTTCATCTCCATAAATTAATTAGTAGTTGTATAATTTAAACGCACTCTCTACTCTCTAAATCTGAATCAGTGAATAATTACTAATTACCCAATGGCACTAATAATCAGTGAAGTTCAATTAGAAAAAGAAGAATGTTTGAGCATTATATAAAATATTGATATTTTCATGTTAATTTCAATCTTCCAATATCATATTCATTAAATTTAGGCACTAAAATAAGGTTAATTAGATTACATAATGAAGATTAGCTATTAAGTTAAGGATCTCACATTTAATTCATCGATTATCAGTGGCATACTTGGCACTGATATCAATAATTATCTATTGATTCAGATTTAGAGAGTATGCAATAACGCAGACACACAGGTTCTTGCAGAAATTAACTGACAATTTATCTAAAAATATATCGTTCATTACTGCTGAAAGTGAAGTAATTCCTTGACCATTCAAAGCTAAAAGTCGTACCTCTTTTTTCAAAATGATATTTATTTAAAATTATTATTAATAATATTATTAATAATATTATTAAATTAATGGTTAATATCATAAGAGATTTAATTTAAGGATTCAATTATTTTTTTGAATTTTTATTTCCTCCCTCAATCTGTCCTCATCGGCTTCGAAAACGAATGCGTCATGCTTTGTGAGCTTTACTCCCTGTCGGCTTGCTTTCTATCCCTATAGCTTATTATTCATCATCGGAGTCTTCCTCGTCGACACGGAAATCCTCTTTTCCTCGATGAGGCGACGAGACAAGAAAAAGCAGCGTCTCTCGATTGCGAGATTGATTTCCGAAATTGAATGTCGACGGAATTTCGACGGAAAAAACAAATAGTTATGAAATCAAAACTAAACAAGATTATATTTTGTATACAAGTTAAAGTATTTTTCAATATTTTACCAAATTTTAAAAAATTCCAACGTTTCTCATATTTGATAATTTACAAAATTATAAAATAATTTGTCCAATACTATAATTAAATTTATTATTATTTAAAACTTTTATCTATAAAAAAAGAACGATTTTGCTGAAATATCTAAACATTTTTTTTAGCTAGTAATAATTTTGTTGAACTATCAAAAGAAGACAACGAAAGAAATTCAACCATAATGTTGCTAATATTCTAACAGTTTGAGCGTCTTACATAATTATATTTTAATTCAATATAATTATTTTCAGATCTGTATCTATACTGTATTTTTAAATATTTTCAGCAAAACCATCCTTTCCGTGATATTATTCATCAAGACTCTATTCTGATCGCAGAGCAAAATAATTTCTGTGTTGTTAGAATAATAATCGTTAAGAAATAAGTTTAAAGTGTACTCGGTGTCATTCAGCAAAGCACGCGAAGGAGACGAGAAAAAAATTCGAGGCAAGCGGAAAAGCGCAACGGTGCTATCACGGCCATAATCGACTCGATTAGTTTTTCGATTTCGCGCGATTTCCGCCGTCATTATCGACGGGAGAATCGCTTGAGAACTCTCAACTCCTCCCTAGGCGCTTTTTCCATCCATTTTCCGAATAATCCATTCACCATGTCGCTCGAGACCATACTAGTATGCAAGGGAGGAACACATGCGGCGTGGTTTTCTCGAGAAAGATGGCGAAATATGATTATAATGGCAAAAAGCCAAGCGAAAATGGAAAATAAAATGAAAGAAAATATGAAAGTGGCGCAGTCGAAGTTATCTTCCATTGCAGAACAATCTATTACGACGGACAGATAATATTGATTTCTTACGTGCAGATTGCTATTTCTTATGAAACGAGAGAAAGTTATTTATAATGTTCTAAAAAATTATGCTAAGAAAGGCATTTGTAATATTTAAAAAAAAAAAAATAGAAAAATAGATATGGAAATAAAAAAAATTTTAGAAGAAAATATAAAAAACAATTTGGAAAAATAATATTAATTCCTGAAATAAATAAGATTATAAACTAGTAAAAAATGGCTACTGGGAATTAGTGCTGTAAAAGGTACGTAATAAATATAAATGTCATTAAAATATAATCATATGTTTGCATTTCTAAGAATACATGTACGTATACATGTTTGGCTAAACTTGAAGATGATTAAAAGTTTGGCCAAAACATGTATGTATATATGTTCTTAGAAATAAATATAATTATATTTTAATGACATTTATATTTATTATATTATTGCGCATCTCTCTCTCTCTCTCTCTCTCTCTCTCTCTTTCTCTCTCTCTCTCTCAGCTAATTCTTAGTAGTTGCTTTTTTACTAATTTGTAATCTTCAATATAAAAAATATACAATTAACAAATGTTAGTCCTGAGGCTCTACATGATTACGTATTCATAAAATGTTGAATGTAAATGGGACATAAATGATTCAATTAAAATTTCCTTGACGTTTGTACTAATAAAATCCCTAAACGTCAACGTTGACTGTCGACGAATAGTCAGAAAGACAGGATGGTAAAATCAGGAAACGTAATTAGAAATTACCTGTTAATAATTGCGGTGAAAACGGATTATTGCCATGAACATCGTAATTACGCTTACTGAGTCTGCAAATTTTTCTGCTAGCCGCTCGTAATTCGCTCTGCTGATCGATAACGTGCGACAACGAGCTTGAAAATGTATTAACACGCCCAGTATCTCGAGAAAAAGGAACTGTAGAAATCGGATACGTGCCGAGAGTAAAACCGACGCCGATAATCGCAGAGAGAACACTAAGAAATAAATACAATACGTTTAAGGACAAGAGAAAGATTTTGTTGCGGCAAAAAGGTAGTCAGGTGATCGAACAAAAGACGATCGAAATAAAAGCGTGAAGATAGATACATACAAAAAAAAATAGGTAGCCGAATTATGACAAATAAAATGTGTCAGACAGATGACCCGGCAAAAAGCAAGCTGACACGAAATAAACGGAAGATAAAGAGGCTCCATTAATCAACTTTCTGTTGTGAAATCCCGTAAGAACAATGAATGCAATTAGCTAGGAACGGTTACATTGGGGGAGGGGACCTGGCTTTCGCCAGGAAGTATAGGATAAAGAGAGAAGACGGAAAACATTTAGAGGCATTCGTTACTCCAGCCCCGGCGAAGTGTGCTGACGACAGCTAATGAAACTCGTTAGACTCATTAACTATTACTATCGATGATGGAGTAAGAAAGAAATAAAAAATGCGAAGTAGATTAGAACGAAAAGAAACTTCAGCACTTTCGTTACACGCGATTTTAGGCTAAGGAAATCGTCGCGTAGGAATTGTCTCTTATTGATTTTGATGGATTTTGAATACACGTTATAGAGTATTAAAAATTTTACCTATGATTTTTTATCTGCTTAGCTTAAGATTTAGAGAGATTGAAATAATCTCTCGAAAATAACGGATTTTTCTATTTTTAGCAAACATCTTAGAAACTAAAAGATATTATATATGAAAAAATGTTTTATAAAAAAAGTTTTATGATACTTTATATTTTTGATAACGGTATTTATATTTTTTGCAAATGTAAATTTTGTAAAATTTATCCCTATCTCCAGGGATTATTTCGATTTCTTAACCACGAGATAAGTAGAAAAAGATAGATCTAATGAGTTTTTTTATATAACATATCGAAACTCCATCAAAATCCACGAGGGATAGTTCTGAAGATTCTCTTATGAGACTATAATTGAGATCCACTTCAATTTCCATGTGACATGATAATTCCGAAGTGTATAAAGTTATTATTGTTATTGTATATTATTCAATCTATCTTCATACAAAGCTTAAATAATTTGATATATATACATATATAAAGGCATTAAGAGATTTAATTGTTGTCGTTTTTCTGATGATGATTGGTTTTTGCTGATTGGTTCTTTCTTGTTTGGCTCTTTCGTGCGAAAGAAACTGTTAACATAAGTTTCAATACAACTCACAAAGGTTAGATTTTTATGAGTGTACTTGTATTTGTATACTTTCTGTGTAAGTATATACATTCTCCTATATTAAAAGTTAAATAATGTGCACGTCTGTTATCTAATATATAAAAAATATAAAAAATATAACAGAAATAAAATCTAGAAGTACTTATTTAATTCATTTCATTCATAGCGAAAATTTAACATTTAATTTAATGAAAATTGCTTCATTAAGTTTCATTATTAAAATAAAATCGGAAGATGAAGCGAAGAAAGAGGAAAAATGAAGATAAAAGAAAATAAATTAAGAAAAGAATAAAGGAGAAATTGCAAAGAAAACTTTTGAATCACAAATGTTCATAATCGAAATTGATGATCGATTTCATAGTGTGGAATTCTGAAATCTCGAATGCGATGTCACAAACGATGCGATTTTCGTGCCGCATGATTCAGTGCCATATAGCGAATAGCCATATTTCCATGATATTGCTTTCCCGCTTTGCATATTTTTGTTTTCGAGCATCGATTTACATAAACGATGTGTTTATTTTGAAAATAAATAGTTCTGAAAACGATTGCGAATTTTATATCGCTGCATCAATATACGCAAAATTTTCGAAATCAAATTTATATCACTTTGCATTTCAATGGTTTTGCAATTTTATTGAGCGTATGTTTAGACGAGATTATCCTGTGCTTTCCTAAGAAACTCGGGTGATGTATAATCCAATCATAGAAAGAACTAAGTTAATGTTACATTTGTCGGTAATTCTAGATTCCAGTAGATTAAAATAATGATGCTCTCGTAACGGCAGCTGACTCGGAACTTTGTTTCACAAACGCGCCTTCTAACTTATTCAATGTTTCAATAATAAATGATACCATGAAACATTACAACTCTTATGTAACGTAAGATTTTTTCTCAAAGGAAATATATGAGTGGAGAAGATTAGTCGGATCTCGTTTTATGTTCTACATATAGAACATGAAAAAAGAGAAAATTATAGTAACCTGCGAGTTAAGAAGTTATTCAAATGATACTGACAAATGATAGTACATTCTTCTTTTTATCGATAAAAATCCATAAATTAAAATTAATGAAGAAATTTGAAGCTAAATCGAAAGAAAATTGTACTAAGCACTAAATTATGCAAATTCCATGTAGTATATTTGTTTATAAAAATAAAATAAGAACGAATTTCTTTTTTAATATTTTCTTTTTGACACTTTCTTCCAAATATTTTTTATTTGAGATTATTACTTTTATTCTAGGTTATTCTTAAAACAACTTGACTGAACGATATTATTTTTGCTGTCGCTGATGTAGAGTTAGTAGGATTCCACAAATAACGTCTATGTGGGATATGCAATGGAGGCTGGTCGAGGCAAAACGAAGATTACTCCATTCGCCATGACTAAGTGATCGCGTCAAAACTGCCGCGTGCAACCCGCCGGTGACAATGGCACGAGTAATGAAGGTAACCACAAAATTACACTCCGGACGATAATCGAGTTTCGTCTGTTGTTACGTGCCGCACATCTTCGCGCCATCGTATCGCTCCTCTCATCCCCTGTGTGCTCCAAATTACGCTCGAAAACTCGAAACTCGAAAACCGCTTCTTAAATGCTTACGTAAACGCGATACTATCCTCTGCCTTAATACTGATTATTTATTCTGATTATTTTTATTTCTCAATAAATAAGGCTGTTTTTTGTAAGACTTTTTTACACTGAAAAAGAAAGTTTTTAAAAAAATTCCATCCTTCAATTTTTTGAAAATCCGCTTTATAAATTTGCAAATTTATATTGTTATACGTAAGTATAAAGCACTTAGGTATACTTTCCACGTAATGCACGCGATATTATATAAGATTGAATAAAATGCTTTTTCCATGTATTATATGAAAAATTTTCTAATTGCTATATCTCGAGAATAAAAATTTAAATGAAACAAAATATATTTTAAAACTAAAAGTTGATACCTTTGTTTATTTACATTAACGAAATTTAAAAAAAAATTGCTTTCAAGGCTACAATAATTTCTTGAAAAAAATCTGTAGATAATGAAACGTTTTTAATATTTTTTTCAGCAACTAAAGATATATAAGACTCTTCAGGTTCAGAAAGATAATGAGAAACAAAAAACTTGTTCTTTATTATTATTATTATCATTGCAATTCAATTACTTAGAAGCTACAATAGAAAAATAATAAAAACAAATCTTTTGTATTTCTCGCATTTTCCTTTATATTCCATACAAATAAGAGTTCTTCTGGAAAATTTACATGAATTGTAAAAGCTTATTATTAAAGAGAACCTCATTAAATTATACATTTCTTTATATTTTTCTATCCGTCATATTTTTCATTCATTTATAATTTGCCTCGTAGGCATTTCCAGATCTTACTATCCCAGATTAATCAGAATAATAGCTGACGCGGAAAAATACGAAAGCGACAAGAACAGGAACGTCCACTCCATCCGCCTACTTTCCTCACAGCGATTTCCGCATCCAAGTCGCCACGGGATAACCACGGGGAGAACTTCCGTGGGAGCATTCGGACATATTTTTTCCGCCTACGTGGGACTCCAGCGTCTTAAATCATCCGGAGTTTTCCCCGACAGGATATCCTCCTGTCCCAGGAAGTGGCGTGGCACCGGAGAAAAACGAAAAATACGCATATAGGGTGGGGAAAAAAGAAGAGACGGTGAACGAAAACGCGGCGTGGGATGCCGCCTAAGAGGTCGGAGGTCGACGAAGAGCAGCAGGATGTAACCAAAATGAGAGAGAGCATGACTATTGAGGGAGATACCTGCCAGTTACGCCCGCCGGACACGCAACGCCGTTTGAATTATGATCGTGCAAAGTTAGTCTCTATTAAAGCCATAAATTTCGAATTCAATAACAGCCCCGGGGCGAGAGGATACACTCGAGCAGTTCTCTGCCAGTCTCCGGCGAAAGAGAGCCACTCTCCGGGATCGAAACTGACGCACTCGCGCGCACGTGCGGCTCCGCGCCGCACGCTACCAACGCAAGTGCTCGGTGTGCATTGCATGCACATGTATACACGCGATAAAACTTCCCACCGCTTGACAAATTGCATCGACCCGGAATTCAGCACTAATCTATTCGTCTCTCGTTGCCGTTAGCTATTCACGCTCGCGTTCGATAGCTTCTCGAGCCATCGACATCGGCCTTGGCACATTGCCTTTGCGAATACAGATAGGACAATGTGAGCCAAAACGCTGACATTGGTGCATAGATACTCCTCTTATTACAATAATTATGTGAATTTTCAAAATATAAATACAACCATGATCTTCTGTCGCGCGTGCAATAGGTATGTTTTTCTTTTGTATTAACAACTAACAGTTTACAAGAGTATAACAATAAATAACATAAAAAACACGATTAAAGAAATATAAATATAGAAAAAAATTTAATATGATATAAAAAGTTTTTAATAGAAATAATTGTTGTTGATTTAAATTCCATTTTTAAAAATATGGTATGTTGTAATATTTTAATATATATATTTTACTTTTAAATATTTTAATATTTCATATAATCGATAAACGAAATCAGAGACTAAAAAACTTGTGCGCGATTTAAAAATCAAGATTAAAACGATAAATATCCTGAAAAAAAAAACGACAATAAAATTGCAAATAGGAAATTAAATACAAAAAGTATATTTAAAAATGGAAATGTGTCAAAAATATTTTCAAAATATTTTTACGTTTTAGAAAATTAATCCTCTTAATAAACAATTTTTTGTGTATCAATATTAACATTTTGGCTTGCATTAGGTTTATCTACTCAATCTATGCTTATATTAAATTTAATAAAAATGAAATTTAGGAATTTTACTATTCTGTTTGTTTATGCATCTCTCTTTGCATTTTCTATCGCTCACTTGCTACAATCTACAACAATGACAAAAACTAAAAAATTGTCATTTTTAAGTATCATTTTTTGCTTACAGAAAATAATGAACAGAAAAAAAGAAACAACATATTCCAAAAGAAATATTTACACATTTTTAGGCCAGTATTTACAGTCAATTCTTTATTTAGCATGTTAAGCGCCGAATCTATTTCTTTTAACTTCTTGTTTTAATTATTTATATTCGATCATGGTGTAATTTTTTATATTCAGTCATGGCGTTTAACGTGTTAAAATTTTCTATCATCAGTTACTAGTGATTGACGCGACCTGAACGAAAAGTATATTGTCCGTCACTAGTGACTGACATGGCGCTTAACGTGTTGAGATTGTTTTAAGTGCAGTCTTAAAATATCACGAACCAATCAGAAAGTCGCATTAACATCTTAAGATGGTTAGGTTTTAATAAATAAGACAGTCGAAATAAGACTATAAATACGATTTTAGGCCTTTCAATTTTTATGTGTGTATATTTCTAACATATTTCTAACAATCAGTTCTATATAGATCAAATTTGCATTTTATATATCTATTTATTAAAAATTTTAATAATTTAAAACGTTTAAACTTATTTTCTGAAAAACATTGATTTTTTTATATCGTTATAGCAAAAAAATAAGAAATATTTTATTCCCCTTAAATACAAAATTTCAAAATTATCGTTATAATCCAAGTATGTAAACGATAAAAAGAAATTTATTTATTGTTTATTGCTCGACAATGTAGAGATGATAACATAATGATAATTCGTAAAATGATATGAAACATCTATGTATAAATTATTATGTGTAAACAATGTTACTTAAACACAATTTACTACACATCACGTTTCAATACATCCCCTTGTTTGGAATAATTAGGACTAATTGAAATACTCCAAAATCAGCCAAGTGAACAGAACCCATTTGGACTAAATGGAGAGTAGTGACCTATTTCAATGAATTTCCAATAATTAATTAACACAACGTGTAAATCATAAAGCCTTGCCTAGTTAATCGAAGTTATGAGCATGCCAGTTATGATCATGTTAATGTCGATGATCTAAATGTAAAAGAATTTATCCGATTCGCAATGAAATATTCAAATTGCACTCGGAACACATTTTGTCACCAAGTTTGCAAACTTTTTATACTGTGTCATGAATTATGCTTTGACATAGGTACCTGCAATGATCTCGTAATTTCATCATGATTATCGTATTTGCATTTCGCAATCATCCAGATCGTTAACTAATATATAAACAATGATTTAAACGATTTTGCGTATGCTTATTAATGCATTGCTGTGCGTCATGCAATGCGTTTTTATTACTGCGGCATGAAATTTACCGAAATTGTTCGAAGTATTCTTTATATAAAAATCTATAACCTATATCATCGACTGTGCTTTTAAAACATTTTATTTTGTACCAATGCTATTATCTCGACTAAATTATTATTCGATTAATTGAATTATTGACAATTTTTCAAAGCATTCAGTATTCAATTCCAAAATTTCATTAAAATTTAAGATAATAATAGTTTTAAAAACATAAAAGCGGAAATATATGTTCTTCGTAAATTTTTTTTAATTTCTAATATTTCCGAGTTAAAGTAGATCGTATATACAATAATATCACTGCTCTCGCGTTCATTTACACAATAAATTCCCGGTTGCGTCGAAATGCACATATGCGACCGGCTCTCTTTCATCCACGAGTTTCCAAGTTTTGACGAACGAAGCTCTTTAATCCATGCAATAAATTATAATCGCACATCCTATAATTCTTCGGTTAATGACTCCTGATCTCGTTAACCAGGTTGTGTATAACAACCAAAACAACTTGCGGTGCAAGTTTGTGCCAATACATAAGTAAGTTTTCGCTCAATTCGATCAATACATCTTGGCGCAGATTATTGCCTCAAATCTAGAACACAAAGGCGAATGTAATTTTCGCAAAATTTTATTAACTTAATCGAAAGTTATATCAGGCGTACTATTATATAAAGGTTTTTGAAATCTTCAGTTTGTCTCTCTGTTACAGAATCAAGTAAAAAAGATCTTACTTATATTTAATAAAAACGTAATCTCACTTATACTTTCTTCTGTGGATCTACGAAGTTAATATAACATTCTATTAATGTAAAAAAATACTGACGGTTCCAGTAAACTTTTTATAGTTATGATGATTTATATATACTTGGATCAATTATTGTATATTGTATAAAAAATTAAAAGAAAATTTTGTAGAATAAACATAAATAACAACCGTGTATTAACTCTAATTTGCTCGGTTTTATTAATATTAATTGTAATATTAA
>Ga0157363_1003020_pt1 | contig 15046 bp, 12 predicted proteins | sample AttsexASBM1_FD_111477 | JGI IMG/M metagenome (GOLD analysis project Ga0157363, IMG submission 111477) | Fungus gardens microbial communities from leaf cutter ant in Ribeirão Preto, State of São Paulo, Brazil - Atta sexdens ASBM1 | ecosystem: Host-associated > Fungi > Mycelium > Unclassified ...
ACATAATACTATGGAAACACTTTTCAATCAAATCACTTTGCGCGTTTGACACTTGTTGATGGTACAATAAAATGGCGTATAATGTTAAGTCTTTGTACTTCACACTGCATTGGTGCGCTATCTATTTCTCAAATCGTCATTTCACTTGTACACCTAGTATATATATATATATATATATATATACTTGGAATTTAAAATGAAATAGGTACATATTTGATATTTGTCGAAAGCGAGAAAGAAAGTTCTGCAGAAATAAATTTGAAAAATGACCACCTTTCTACATAAATACTCACAGTCCATGCATAGTAATCCAATCCATGCACAATAATCCAATCCATGCACATTAATTGTGTGAGCATAATACTAAACATGAAGTGCATAACAGTGTATGAACATAACATAAGACCGCTAGACTAATGAGGATCTTATGTAAATCAACATGACAACTTTATGCTGGATGCTCATTGCCCAACAATTTTATGTTAGGCCACAGTACATACAGTAGCGATAATAGCTGTTGGCTTCTTTGATATCAGTGATCACTGTCAGCCATGTTGAAGGTTTTACGAATTAAACCAATCAAGAGACGTTATAATTTTTCGCACATAATGTTATCCAAGCCATGCTATGACAGCCGCCATACTTTCGGTTTTTACAGCCACGCATGCGCAGAACAAAACTTATAACCTCGTTTTCTGTTATTTTCGCTACTGTATGTAGTTATATTGTGTTATTGGTACGTGTATTAAATTTGATGTGCACTAATGCGATAATGCGGTGTTTACATCGAATATACTAAAGCATTAGTGCGTACTAAATTTAATATTTTCGTATCAATATTTTCGCGTATCAATATTTGCACAATGTTGAGAAGATAAATAATATGATTAACATTGATTTTGAGATTACTGCGTCCTATTGCACGCTTAATGCGCATAGGATAGCATGACGGATTATACATGCAACGGAATGCAGCTCTCGATTCCTTCCAAATTGTGTTTCATGCATTTACATCGTCATTTGTATCATTTTAGTACGCGTATCAATTTAGTACGATATTTCTGCTTGATATGTTCGTATCAAAATAATTCGATAGCATTTACATTATGCATACTAAGGCTTGTATTCAGAACGCGCTTGCAAAGATATTAGTGTGCTAACATGCTGTAGTTTACGTCATATATACTATAGAATTTCATAGATAAAAGCGCGTTCTGAATACGGCTTAAATGTTTAGTATGAATTTGGTACAAATATAGTACTTGACACGCGTATCAAATGCACAATGTAGACTAAGCCAATATGCTCTTGCATGTTTCATTAGATCTAAAATTACCCAAGATCTAAAATTACTAGACCAAGCAGGTACAAGAGCTGTCTAGTGAAAAATGAGATAGGCATATATTTGAAATAAGAACTGACTGTAAATACCGGTCCTAGTATGTAAACATTTTTGAGGGAGAGAACATAGAATTGATGACAATGGATATACTGTGCATACCCAATCAAGATCTGGTTTCTGTTTCTGCACTAGATTGCACTAGAATTTTCTTTCTCGCTTTTGAGAGAGTGTTTGCTTTTACCCCCTCACACAATAGAGTAGTAAGCCTTAAGATTTAAAGAATTGACCAATCATAGTCGATTATTTTTCTCATATTCGACTGTGATTGATCAATTTCTTAAGTCAGTACTCTGTTGGATTTGCGGGCTTAAAAGTGTACAACAGTTCAATTGTGTATATTAAAATTGTGTATATAAAATTAGTGACTACGTTTACACGCACTGATCAACCGTTTTTATGAAAGTGGCCAATCATAACTATTCTTCGGAAGAATGAAATGATTATGATTGGCCAGTATATAAAAACGGTTTTACCAGTGCGTGTAAGGGACTGCGCAGAATAAAAGAAATAGGGAACAAAGAATAAGAATTTCAACCTATCAGAAACGATGTATTCCATAGTACGTGGTTTCTCATAGGTTGAAATTCTTATTCTCTGTTCCCTGTTTCTTTTATTCTGCGTAGCCCTTAGGTCAGCTAACATACTGGAGCGAACCAAAGAGTGGAATGTCCCAATTTCTAAACAAAGACACTTGCATATCGAGGTTTATTCATTTCGCACTCCAATATGCTTCTGTCATAGCTCTTACTCATTCCAATGCCCTCATTAGAGTGAATAGGAACTATGGCAGGAGCATGTTGGAGCATGCGACGCAACAAATCTATATACTGCTTTCCTTGTCAGGAATTCACTGACTAGCTCATGTTGTTCTATTAATACTGAAAACGTAAACTACGTTTACACATACTGGTAAAACCGTTTTAATTAAAACCGATATTGATGTCAGTTTTTACACGATCATATTTTATCCCCACCGAACATAAAATAGTTTCATAAAGCTCGAACGAAATATATTATCAACATAAAACATAAAAGATTTGAAATTGCTTATTGTATAGAACATTTCTTGATATAGAAGAGATGGAATAAGTTTTGAGGTTATAAAATTTATAAAAATGGATGCTGCATTATGATACGGAACCTGAGTAGAAATGTCTTTTGTCATTTCTTAACTTTATAAAATGTCTATATTGATAACACCGAATTTTTACGTAAATCGATTGAAGACTGTTTACACGGCTTTCTTAAGATGTAATAATGTCAAACCTCTTTCTGAAGAGATTTGTATTTACTAAACCGATTTTAATAATATCGGTATTAAGGATGGTTACTTGACATCTAACACCGATTTTAATTAAAATAGTTTTACCGGTGCATGTAAACGTAGTCATAGACGCTGTGTTCGGGAAGTACTATTAGCGCTATTTGTATCATTTTGATTTTTTCACTCTTAGTGACACAAATACTATAGTTTAGTTACATGATCCGGTGAATTATTTTTCAGTTGAGATAATACAATGTAAGAAAGAGTAAAAGACATGTATTCGTATTGTCTTTCCTTTCTTTATCGCCGCGGTTTTCTATAGTTTAGTGTAGAAAAGGCGCGCTTCAGTATGTTATGGTTCTGATAAGTTGAAATTTCTTATGCCCTGTTCCTATTGATCCTTTCCATTGTGTTTAAGAGTCTGCGCATAATACAGGAACAGGAATTATATATATTAAGATTTCAACCTATCAGAAATCGTGTAATTCCGATGTAATCAGTTTCTGATAGGTTGAAATCTTAATATCTAATTCCTGTTTCTCTATTGTGCTCAGACTCTAACAATAACCATAAGACATACGTAAGAATTAGCCAATCAGAATGAAGAGTTTAAAAGAAATCACAACTCAAAGTATACACAGGATATTCAAAAAGATTGGAACGCTTGTGATCTCCAAAAGCACACACTTTCAAAGAAAGTGATCTGAATAAAAATTGTAGAGGTTAAAAAGATCTATTTACTAATATTATCAGTTTGATCTTAGGTGGTGTCAAGGTCATATTAATTTAGATCAAGGTCATATTAATTTTTTAAAATGAAATATCTCGTTTTTCATTGAATATTCTAATAGCATACCTAAAGAGCTAAAATACTATAATAAAATATTTTTTCATAAAGTACTTGAGTTATAATGCTTGAAAGTTACAGTATCGTCGGCATTAACATTGCCCAAAATGCTCAAACGATAGAAAAGGAAAACCTCTTGAATGTTGTTTAAGATTATGACTTGGAGAATCAAGATCAAGGCCATTGGAGATTATTCTACTTATTTTCATTTCTACATATAAATAGTTCATAACATTGACATTCTAAGAATGGATTTGGAGAAAACCTGTGAAACACATAGTTATTGCATACAAAGACGTACATTGCGATATCTTGATGTATATATCACATTTCTATTATGACGATAGTTGCCATAATAGTCAATTTATAGAATATATTTGTATGTACATTTGGTTCTGTCGCTGAACTAAATCAATCTATAGAAAATTCTTATATATATGTACACATTTTATTGGCACATTTTATCTAAAAAGGAAATGTGATGTATGCGTCAGGATCAATGTATGTAATAAAACATGATGTTTTGCAAAACATCGTCAAAATAGTCAATTGACAAATATATATATCGTATCACTATTTTAATGACCCCAAACAAAGGATATCTTCACCGCCCCGGTGATATCGCAAAATGAACAAAAAAAAACCCCAAAAAATATCGAATTATCATTATTGTCCATTCTTTATTTGTTCACCCTCACGATGATACTCCAGAAAATAATTTATAACGTGCTCCTTGAGCTTTATTAATACTGTAACGCGCTCCAGGTTGAACATAGCATAACACAAACATTTATATAGCGCATTTGATTCATTTTACTTAAATATATATTATATATCAATCTTGGTTTAGGTTCCAATGAATAAATCCAAGGATAGATGTAAATCAGCCAATGCAAGCCAAGATAATCTTGAGAAAAATTGACAAACGTTTCAATTAGGTTTCCCTCAATGTAAAAATAAAAATAAAATCAGTAACATATAAATCTAATATAACAGCATTATTATCATTTTATGAATATATATTAACACGAATATATATTAACATGAATATATATTATACTTCAATTTGCTTCGAATCGCATCTTTTGAATTAAATTTATACATCACCTATTTTATTTTTATTTTTATACTAAGGAAGACAATCGAAAAGATTGAAACGTTTGTCAATTTTTCTCAAGAATAAAGTATACGAGTTCACATACGCCTAATCTGTGTTGGCTTGCATTGGCTGATTTACATCTATCTTTAAATATATATATTCTTATGTTTATAAGTATATATATATAGATATATATATGGGAAAAAGTTCGTAGCGATTTTTTAGTAAAATTAAAGTGTTTTTCTTAGAGTATTGAAATCAATTTATTTAAACCAAATATGCTTATTTTCTATAATATTTTGTCATTTTTAGAACAGAGCCATAATTCCATCGCGATAAAACTTCTGTGATTTCTGATCCAAAAACTGCTTCAAATGATTTTCACAGACCTCTTTTGAAGCTAGCTTTACACCATTAAGAGAGTTCTGCAGAGACCTAAACAAATGATAGTCTGAAGGTACTATGTTAGGACTATACGATTAAAACTTCCCAGCCAAGCTCTCGCAATTTTTGCCGAGTCATCAAAGATGTGTGTGGTCAAGCATTGTCGTGATGGAAGACATTTCTCCTATTGATTAATTCTGGCCGCTTCCTCTCAATTGCTTGTTGTAATTGTCAATTGCTCTGCAGTTGTTCACAATAGAGTTCGGAATTAATTGTTTAATTGGACGATAACAGCTCATAGTGAACAATTCCCTTCCAGTCCCACCATACACATAACATCACCTTCTTCCTCGTCAATCCAGATTTTGCGATTGCTTGCGCCTTCTCTTCTTTCTTTATCCACGATCTTTTTCTAATTGGATTGTCGTAGGTGATCCATTTTTCATCACCAGTTATCATTCTCTTTAGAAATGTCTCAATTTCAGTAGCGTATCACAAATGTTAATTCGGTCTATCATGTTCCTAACACTCAACTCGTGAGGAACCTAAACATCGAGCTTCTTTTTGTATCCAGCTTTGTGTAAATGATTTAAAACTATTTTGTGATTCGATGCCTAGTTCCCTAGCAATCTCCACAGTGTTCACATGCTTATCACGCTCGACTTTTACCATGATTTCATCGGACTTTTCAGTGATTGGTCGACCAGAGCGAAGTTCATCTTTCATATCGCAATTTCCAGCACGAAAGCGAGCGAACCATTTCCGTGCAGCTGATTTTGATAGAGTATCTTCACCGTAAATAGCGCAAATTTTTTCATAAGCCTGTGCAGCATTCTTGTCTTTTTAGTGATACTACAAAATGTAGCGAATTTTTTTCTTATTTATTTCCATTTTCAAAATAAAATAACTTTTGATCTACTTCACCGATTTCAATCTTTTTCGGCTCAAAACAAATGTCACTTTTTAAACGCACGTCTAGTGTTACCGATGCGATTAGTAGTTGCCGACTGCTGAGCATTTAATGCCAGCAGTCTAGCGGGAAAAACGCCATGAACTTTTTCCCATACCCAATGTCTAAATTATTATTATTATTATTTTTATTATTATTAATAACATCACCCTTAATTATACATGAATAAATCTTTATTATATCTTAACCTAATTATAAACCTTACTAACTACAGCTTATTAATTATTTATCCACCATCTTTATTACTTTTTGGCACCCGCTTACCATTTTTCGCCCTTATTATAGTATGTGTATATCCGCTTCACGATTGGATATTTTCTCTTTCTGTCCCTCGGTTCGTGCCTGCGATCGGCTTGGTGTTGGAAGGCGATCGCACTATCAGCGATGTCGCGCCGCATTAAGAGATTATTTAGTGTATTCTTCATATTCTTTTTGACACTATTATACTTTTAAACTAAGCAATTCAACCACAGAAAGTGGGTTGATTAGATCTAGTAGTTTTTTAACTACATGTTATTTAATTCACGAAATTTGATAAAATTTGATCCTTTTAAATTTAATAGTGCTGATGTGCATAATTATCGTCGAAATAATAAAATATATAAAAATATTTTTTAAGTAAAATTTATATAGTCTTCTATATGCTGTATAACTGTATATATATATATATATATATACTATCATCAAAAAGTTCCCGGAATTATCACCAGGTGATACTCTGAGTCAGCTGATTTGAGTTCTGTTTTTTTGGTTAGGTTGCCATATCTATCATTGACATTCCCATCAAATTTTATCACCATAACTTGACATTTGTAAAAGTTAGCCATCTACCTCTGCACGTATTTTCGATTTTTTACAGTTTTAAAAATGAAGTTGAATTTACAACAACAAGTTTGTATTAAATTTTGCATTAAAAATGGATTCAATGGTGTGAAAACTTTGGAAATGTTGAGAAACTGTTTCGGCAATGATACTCTAAAGAAAACATCGTTTATGAGTGGCATGAAAAAACCATTACGGGGAACGCATTTTAACAACCGAAAGGAGGAAATGGAAAAATCGAAGACGGCTCTGATGGCTATACCGACAATAGAAATGTTTCGAGAACTGGATCAAGCTGGCATAAGTGCGTTGCAGTCGATGGGGAGTACTTTGAAGAGGACAATATCACTTTTGATGAATAAAATTTGTATTTTGAATTTTCTGAATGAATTCCGGGAACTTTTTGATCAAGTTAGTATATATACACAGGGTGATTCAAAATAAACGTTTGTCTTAAACTGTCATATTTCTGACTTAATTCTAAGACTTTTTCTTTGTGAAAATTTTGTTTAAAACTTAATTTTTAAATTAAACAAGAAGAAGTAATTAATGCATTACCGCCGCATAGAGAAAACGGACAGGAGGAGCGTTCACAGTCAGACGCGAGCGCTTTCCGTGCGAGGCGCATACTGACCGGATGCACGTTTATAAAAACACGTTTCTTTCTACTTTTCTCCTCTAATATACAATCTCTTTCATGTATTTTAAATATGCTAATGTCATTAAATTATAAATTAGAATGATAAAATTAAAATGATTATTGAACCCTTTGAGTATCGGATTGTTTTTAAGTACATTTGTTAAATTGTTAAAGAAATGTCGTAAAAGAGCAAAATTAGACAATTACGTGCGATAAGCATTATAAAACTATTATTAACATATATGGTAAATCAAATAATCATATCAGTATGTCAAATTCTAAGAGCATTTCTTATTCGCGTCAATTCGATGTATCGAAATACATGTTAGATTTAATTGTGTCAATAGGCGTTACAATACTTGTAGCAATTATTGTTCAATTTCTCACTTTTACAAAAATTTCTCTAATAATTTTATCTGCGCTCATAGCATTTATTACTTATGAGAACTTTTATGAGAAATGCGATCGTGCTTCTTAGCAATCAAAGAGTTATTAATGGCTTAAAATAAAAGTTCACGCAGCGCCTTAGTGCAATGCGTGAATTGCACTCACTACACCCATAACCAAGAAGGTCAGTCAGCTGCTTGCCGCACGTATATGCTATACGGACTTACGTGTTTCTTCCTTTGTGAGATTTTCAATCGCCAAGTAATCAATCGTTTATGATTATCAATGATTAATTAATAAATTGATTAATAAATTCCTTATTTTATCTAATGAGTGTAATCAAAGAATCAATACGTAAAATTGAAACGTGACACAATTTGTAAAAGAAGAATATCATATAGTATAATAATATTGTGGAAACGTGTAACTTGATAGCTACGTACTTAAATGATGTTTAATATTTGAAGAAAGTGAATTACAATAAACCGATGTTTCGAGCACTATTACGATGCATCTAAATTTATTCCTCTGACTATTTCGAAAAATTAGAACAAAGTGGAATCATTGAACATCTACAAGGTAATAATTTTATAGTTAAGATAATAATAAGTTTTTAAAGTGTATTTGGTTTACGTTTTTGTTTTAAACATTCATAACTCTGATTGCTAAGAAGCGCGATTGCAAGATTTTTCATAAGTATGTAATAAATTACGAGTACGATAGCGCAGATAAAATTGTTAAAGAAATTTTTGTAAAAAGAAGAGAAATAGGACAATAATTGCGTGCTACAAGTATTGTAACGCCTATTGACATATAATTAAATCTAATAATTTCGGTATATCGAATTGTAAGAAACTCTTAGAATTTGACATACTGATATGATTGTTTGATTTGTCAATAATAGTTTTATAATGCTTATCGCACGTAATTATTGTCGAATTTCGCTCTTTTACAACATTTCTCTAACAATTCAACAAACGTAGAATAATTAAAAATGTACAATAATTAAAAAAACAATCCGATATTCAAAGGATTCAATATTCATTTTAATTTTATCATTCTAATTTATAATTTAACAAAATTAGCATATTTAAAGTACGTGAAAGAGATTGTGTGTTAGAAGAGAAAAGTAGGAAGAAACGAGTTTTTATAAATGTGCAGTAGTATGCGTGTATGTGTATGTGTATGTGTATATGTATGTGTATGTGTGCAAGAGAAAGAGAGAGAGAGAGAGAGAGAGAGAGAGAGAGAGAGAAACAATGGTATATGTGAAGGAATAAAAACATTATTAATTTTATTAACATATTAATAAAAACACTATTTTATCAACTATTTGAATTGATCCTCCAACAACTGACAGTGCATACGTAAAACGTATCGATAACGCTACTTATGCATTTTGGTATAATTGAATTCGAAATGTTCACTATTCTTTGCTACAGCTCTTCTAAGTTTGCGGTCTTAGTCTCATAGATTTTGCTTTTTAAATGCCTTCAGTAAAAAGTCTAATGGGCTCAGATCTGGTGGTGATCTCGGCGGCCATTCTATTGTGCCTCTTTTACTAGTCCATCGATCAGTAAAATTATTAAGAAAATTTCGAGAAACCACTAGAAAGAAATGAACTGAAGCCCCATCCTGCTGGAATCAAACATTTTGGAAAGCTTCTTCAACAATATCTTGAATAGCCGGTATCACTTGATTTTTTAGCAAATTCAATCTGAAGTTATGTTAATGAAAAACTTCAATGAAAAACGATCCTATAATACGAGCATTATTCCGACTCAAGCGTTAATTTTCTGCGAATTTATTGCGTATGGCTTTCTCTGATCCAATACGGATTCTGCCCAGTACCTCATATTTTGTCGATTTACAGAACTGCTTAATTCAAATGTTGCTTTATTTTAGAGAAACAGATCCAGTTGAAAAATTGATTATTATCGGATGACAAATTTTGTCATCATTGTGTCGCAAAATTCTACTCTTCTGTCATAGTCGTCTTCGGATAGCTGCTGGACTATATGTATTTTGTTAGGATGATAATGATGCCTCCTCAAAATTCGACTGATATTGCACTAATATCATTTTCTTGAGTTGCTCTCGAGACTGATGTAGAAGGATTATCGTTTACAGAACATCTGCAGCTTTATCATCATTAGTAGCACTTTTGGGTCTTCCGGATCTTGATTTATCTTTAATTAAACCTGTTCTTTGGAAACGAGCAATAGTTCTTTCAAAATTTTAATAGTTTATTTTGAAATTGGATCACAGGATAAGTGACATTGAATAATTCGGCTACTTCTCGATAGGACTTTATTCTGTCGCCATATCCTCTCATCAATAGAACCCTTTCCATCTCGGTCAAAAAACATCTTCTGATAATAGAAATGTACTAAAATGTACTAGAATGAAAATTATTAAAGCAAACAAAGGAGATAAATAGATAAGATAATGTATCATTCTTTGAGGGAACTCTGAGAAAACATTACTGTTTCATATGTAGTTGGCATACGATATGAAAAAATTATTTACGTGATACCGAGTCGAGACGCACGTGAAATGTGGAATTTCATGTACACACACATTATACGTATGTCATAATCGTTTGTGAATTTGGATATGGTGACACAATAAACTCTTTTCTGTAACAATGTTCAAATGATCATAACTCTGCGAAAAAAAATCGTAGTGACCTTGGTTAATTCATGATAAGCTCGAAAAGCTCTTTCAAACGAACCCTCATTCGATTCGCTACTCCACATCTAAGATTTTCAGGCCCTCTTCTTTCCCCCCTTTCCCGAGAATATTAAAGTGGGTGTTTTTAAAGTTCAATAATAGATTTTATGATTCCACTTTAAATTATCCCTTTAAATTTCAATCCTATATCTCGAACCATTCAGAAATTATTCAGGTGGCCCAGGACTTTTGGCGGATCCTGCATATATTTAGAACTTCTAAAAATATGATATTTTAAAAATATATACATTAACACTTATTATTTTTTTGATGATACTATTTAATTTCTTTCATGAATGAAAATTAAAGACAATTTTATTCGAAATCCTCTTATAATTATTGCAAAATTATTGCATAAAATTAAATCTTTGAAGAATGAATCTAGGAAACACTGTCATTTAGAAGTACATTGAATTGTTGGAAAATGTCACGTCTGAAGAATTTGTGATATGTATTGATAAGAGATAACTTTGTAAAAGTGTTGTATCTCTTATCAGAAGCGTGACATATTTTTCAAAGATAATATTGTAATATATTGCAAAGCTGTTCTCTTTATTGAATGCAGTCATTGATAATAAGTGTGTGATAATTTTTATGATATAAATTTACGTGTATATTCTCAAGATAAGTGTATTAAATGAACAATATATTCACGTAGCAGTTTTATGTTCAGTCAGTTGTTTTGTTATAATCATATCTGTGCAATTTGTTAAATTGTTATTGTTACATTAGAATATAAAGCAAAGTTAACATCTTTGGAAATGATTATCAATCTGCTTAATATTGATAAATTTATTAGCCTCTATAAGTTCAATACATCTAACAAAAACAGCAGTAACAGAAATAGAATTAAAAGAAACAGAAAAAAGAAGGAATAGAATTAAAAAAGAAAACATACAAAAATTATTGCTGGATAGCATTTTTCATTATAGTGAGTTGGAAGTAATAAATGATATCTTGATTATCAAGAACTTCATAAATTACGCAGTTTGAAATAATTGAAGATGACGAAGAAGCATAGAGTGAATACAATTTAAATTTTCATCCTCAATGTTCAAATGATGATACAGTTTTGATAAAAGACAAGCTATTGGGTATTGACGGAATTGGGAACATTAATGAAAAAAATAACGACCAAAAAAGAAATTGTCCTCTAAAATCAGTGCAAAATAAATTTAAAAGTTTTATCTGAACGTCAATTAAAAACGATGGGAACAATTACAATCAGGTAGAAATTGTATAGAAAAATTATATCTTATACTTCTAAATTTACGCATGATAAATTTAGATATTTTACTACAGCTGTTGAATCAGGATTCGTTCATGATATCGATTTAAAAAGGTGAGCGTTACAAGCTCAAAAAGAAATAGGAATTAAATTTAAATCTATATTTGAAGCATTTCAATTGGATATCAAAATTCGAGAAATCTCACCGAATTATTTCGAGAAAAATTACTAAATTTGTAACTAGAAGAACAATAGAAGATTTCGTTGAGTTGCAAAATACAGCTAATGATTTTTTGAAAACGGTGAAATCACTTATCGAATAATTCGAATCTGAAAATGTTTTTAATTCTGATCAAAGTGATTTTCAGTTGAAAATTCATTCTAGAAAATCAAAGAGTAAAGAAAGAGAGCGTGTCGTTCAATCTATATCATTCACAACACACTCATATATGTTACAATACTAATAATATTGTGTAATGGAAATTTGCTGTCACCTTTATTCATTGTATTCAAAGAAGCCAAGTTGATTTGGACCAAGAGTACAAGAAACCTTGTTTACATCAATAAATGTTGTTGTAAAAACGTTGACATCTGATAAAATGATTTTAGTTAATTAAATAAATTTCCCTTTATAACAAATTTGCAGATGTTTTACTATTAAAAAGTGTATATATATATATATATATATATATATAAATTTGCATGAACAAAATAATATAATTTTAAATTTGTGTAGGCTCTAATGATATAAATAAAAAAATAAATAAAAAGCCTCTGAGAACCGTTGCTAGTTATTGTTGCAAAAAGAATTTATTATTATCAGTTACAAATTGAATTACATTTCGACCGCGTTTAGAGTCCTTTTCAATAATGAAATCCTTTAACATATTGTTCAGATATTTTGAACAGTTAAGTTCGCATTTTGTACAACGAGGTCTTGCGCTATTCATTGTCACGTGACGAGACAGGAGATAGATTAGGCAAGATGGCGAAAGATTTTCCAGTAAGACAGACATGTTTGCACCAATAAAAAAGGTGAAATTCCAGTGTATGCAGTCTACTCATTATATCTCGCTATTCATACACAAATAGTGAAATTTCTATATTATGTGGAAACGTTGTCAGTCATTCGCCAGCAATCATATGCAAACAAGGATTGCTTTTTCATCAATTATAATCGCATCCATCAAATTTTTCGCAATGTTTATTAAATTTCCTGATTTCATATTATGAACAAATGTATGATGTTAATAAATATTTAAGATTACACAATGTATTATATACTGATACAACAGTTAAAAACTTACATAAAGATTACAGACAGATGTACATATAAACGATGTTATATGTACGCAAGTCATGATTATAATGAGAATATATATCTAAACAATAACATATTGACCCATCGATAGGCTTTGTTAAGAGAGGGAAGCATCGTGTCTCTGATATTAAATAATAATCCGAAAAAATTTTTTTATATGTAATCATACATAAATACATATATAACTATAATTACATAATATAATTACATAATATAATTACATAATATATAATATAACTACATATAATTACATATAACTACATATAACTTATATAATTGTATCTGATTATATATGATTTGATATATGTTCATATATAATTGTATATGATATAATTGTACATATTCACATATGATTATTCATGATCATATATAATTTCATATATGATCACATGAAGGCATCGTAATCACATATGTTCATATAATTTTATATATGAACATATATGATAAGATATGCGATCATATCTTATTTCATATATGATCATATTGTCATATATATTGTCATATATAGTTATATACAATCATATATGGCATCGTATAGCGGCATCTATAGCCATATATAGTCATATGTGATTAAATATAGTTATATAGAGGTAAATATATGCTCATATATAAAGATTCATATATGATCATATATAATTGCATATACAAATTTTTACTCGAGAATGTAATGAAATTGTAATCTCTATGTTATTCCTATAATATATATTTTATATTTTATTGTATATAAGAATCTAATAACAATCGTAAAAAAGTTATTAATTTAAACAATAATAAGATCGGGAATAAGACCGTATATGTTAGATACATTATTTTAAATACGAAGTGCTACGGTCTGAATGTTAAGATGTTGAATATAATATATTATATATATTCATTTAAATGAATTAATTTCAGAAATTATAATTGCGTGCCGATATGGTTGCCGAACTTTCAACGCAATCAATCTGAAATATTAATAATCTCCCCAAATTATTAAATTTACTCCCTAATTTACTAAAGAAAGATTGTAGACTTTTAATCTGAATCATTTTCATAATTCTTTTATTTCAATATTCCATCGAAAGTTTTTTATTATAAAAGCAGGCTGCCATGTTCTTTTTGCGAATCATTAATAAATTGGTACTCTGGAATTACGAGCAATTGTTTTTCATTGTACGGGTTAGTATAAATTTCAAATCAAATTTCAATAAACGACTTTTATGTTTTGTGGACTAAGAATAACATATTGCACTTATTTTCTAGAATGAAATTGTAATCTATTTTGTATATTCGTTTTGAACCTTCGTTAACATATAAGTTATTTTTCATAATAATATATTATATTAAATTTAGATAATATATATACACTTTATGTATGTTTACTTTGAACTGGGAGCTTCAATAATATATCAGTTACTTGTCATTGGTATTGGGATTACAAATAAGTTTCCGCCGCAAAAGACGGCGCCACTAATAAACTATAGTTAAAATGGTTTGATGTCAAACGACATATCGTAAGATTGGACATCCGGCAACATTATAACCTTGAAATATTAGCGATTTTGTATCAGCATTATATATGTTTTTTTGTACGAAAATGTCGAGTTTTGAGCCGAATAAGCGTCATTTGCGGGAACTTTTGATTTACTTCTTTAATTTGAAGAAATCTGCAGCTGAGGCTCATAGAGTGCTTGTAGAAGCATATGATGATGCTGCCTTAAGTGAGAGAAGTTGTGAGTGGTTTCAAAAGTTTAAGAACAGTGAATTTGACGTCGAAGACAAAGAACGTAGCGAAGAGCTGAAAGTGTGGATAGACAAAGACGCGAAATTGGAAGCATTATTGGATAAAGATTCGTGCCAAACGCAAAAAGAACTTGCACTTACATTAGGAGTGACTCAACAAACAATTTCATATCGTTTCGAAATCATTGGGAATGATTCAAAAGCAAGGGAATTGGGTTCCATATGAA
>Ga0157363_1003022_pt1 | contig 15043 bp, 3 predicted proteins | sample AttsexASBM1_FD_111477 | JGI IMG/M metagenome (GOLD analysis project Ga0157363, IMG submission 111477) | Fungus gardens microbial communities from leaf cutter ant in Ribeirão Preto, State of São Paulo, Brazil - Atta sexdens ASBM1 | ecosystem: Host-associated > Fungi > Mycelium > Unclassified ...
CAGCACAACGCTGTGTCCACGTAGAAGACGTCCCCATCAAGCACCCTCGCAGACATACAGCAGCCTACTTTTCTGTCGGCAAGTCTGTCCTCTTTTCCATCAAGTTGCTGTGAATTGAGAGGATATCGAAAGTATCATTCGTATATATCACGTTAATGACACTCTCTAAATATATGCTCGACGTTGAAATTATGAATTATAAATTATTATTTCTATAAGAATTTTAAACTCAAAATAATTTAATGCTTTGATAAATTATCGAATTTGGGTTGAGAAAATAAACACGAGTAAACATGGATGAACAATTAGTTTCAGTCAATGTAAATAGTACCGCCAATATAGTGGTTCCTTTACACTAACGCAAAATGTTTATTTATGTTTGTTTGCTTGGTTTGAATTTGGCTTCACATGTAAAATTCATTATTGAGTAAAGAAAATTAGCCAAAAGCTATGGATGTAGTACAAATTATCCAGAGAACATCTAGAAAGTTTAGTTCAAATATAAAATATTTTTGTTGCAACCGAAATACACCAGTTTGTACTCATTAAATTCACCGGACTTACTTTATGTATGTGGCATGTATAAAATTTTTTAATTATTTTTGAGAGCATATTAATGTTTATATAATATGTTATAACTCTCTTTTAAAAAAATATATATTTGAAAATAACAAGAAGTTAAGAGTTAGATTAATAATAATTAATTTACCGCAATTATTTCAATATTTTAAAAGTAATTATTAAATTATTTTATAAACTCTATAATATTTTACTAGCACATTTCTAAAATCGATGCTATCGGTCCTCTCGAATGATCGTTTGTTCAAAACTTGCCGTTTCGCTCGGTCGCCCTTGGGCGTTGCAACCATTTTACGGCAAATCGCGACAATCTTTCATCCTGCCGCTTGTAAAAAATGGCTGAAATAAACTAGACAATACATCATTGGCCGGGTCACACAATTTTAGATTCTCCAGTCGAATGGTAACTTAATTTAGTTGAAATGTATTATAAATTTTATTAGATATATAAAAATTTGATGAAAAATTTTTAATTAAAGACAATTGTAATTTAAAATTATTACGAATATGTATAATATGATAAATTTAATTTGTTTTAAGACATTACATTAAATCTTTTTGCAATCTATTTTTAAGATTACATATACACATCTATTAATATGAACCTTTTTATGTAACTATATTTTATAATATAGAGATATAATAGTTCAAATTTATTAAATTAAATATAAAAATGACTATTTCTAAATTTATCAGAGCATTTGGCAAATATATAATATATTTAATATTCTAAGTATGTAATATACATAAAATCAGAGAAATAAAATTGACTCAAAAAAGTTTCTTAAATGTAACAAGAATAGACGAGGTTATAAAAGAACCAAATTTCAACTCGTTAAAAATATGATCATAATCTTTGATTTCATAATTTTGCCTGGTAATTTTCAACTCTTATAACGAATTAACAAAGTTATCTCGGCTTTTTTGTTAAATTAATCTCTCTCCGAATAGCAGCTATTTCTTTTTTAAGTTTCTTTTTCGGAGTTTCTTTTTCGAGTTCATAGATGCACTATCGTTTTGTTCGACTGTATATCGATTGTAACAGCCGATGGCGGCCGCGATTTGTATCGGCAAGTGTGATAAAGTCGGCACGCGTGCCCAGACTTTGTTGTGTATGAGTGTGATAAATTAGTCGGGCCTTCATAAACATTTCACAGCTGTTGCCGACACATCCAGAGTCTACCCCAAACCCCTATCGGTACACCTCTATGTTGCAGTCACCGATCCCTTTCCTCGCCTATCGTATCTCATGTATTGTCCTGCATCCTCGTATCGGACAGAGAGGAAGAATGTGACACCATTCGATACTTTATAGCTGCGGTTTGATTGGTGCCAGTGAATTTTTTCCGGTCGGCTCGCGACGGGTGCGAATGGAATCCTCACGATATGATCAACGGATGTGTAATTTATCGACTGGAAGATTGGAAGCCCACCGCAATAGATATCGACCGTTCTGTTGGAGAACGCATTGTATTCAATAGCTTCGGTTCATAAGGTTTCCTCAAAGAACTTCATTCTCTTTGCTATGAACGCGGGATTTCCAGAAGTTCTGCAAATGTCAGTGTTTGCAGATTATTGCAGCTCATTAAAGCATGGTTGAATACACTTAAGTCCGACTCTGTATGAATCGAAGTTGAAATGAATCGCAGCAATCGGTTTAGTTAATTAATTCTGGTTAGCATTCCGATCTATATCGTAACTTCAATTATAAATGAAAGGGAATAGGATTTAGTCAATTAGGAGGAGATCTAACTGATATTAATGTAACCCTTAATTAACTGACATCGATATCACCAACTTTTATCTCTGAATTATATCTTTCGTTGTAATATAGAGAATAGAAAATTAAATTTTAGTTATATATTTGTGATTAATATCAATTGAATTTGATCAAAATAAGTCTCGAATATAATTTTGCTTTGTTGTGATAAAATACATTTCAAACTTGTGGATAACGTCCTACGGGACAAAAATTATCGATTCTCGACATTACATACGTAAAATTAAGTACGATGTTGCAAGAAAGAGGACAATGCCAATTAGCGGCATGCTGGTAGAAGAAAATTGCGCTGGGAATTAGTTAATCGCGAATGGAGAACGTTTTAAAAACATTTTCATCCCTGGGGTTCCGTAACGGTCGACATCGAGATACGCTACTGGCCAGCTGGCTGGGATTAAGTCCGTTTTCCTCGGTTGTTAATGGTAGGAAAAGGATAGAGTTGTGAAGGAAGAAAGTATACGTGAAGGAGTTGGAACGACGAGTAGTTCGAAAAAGAGAAAGAGAAAGACAGATACTTTGTCGTTCGAATTGGAGGCGAAAGTTCTGTTAGAACCAGGTCGTAATTCTCGCCGAGCGTTTGCAAAGGGACCAAAGAAAACGACTAGCTCGCAAACGGGAAAGAACGAAGGGCGATGGTAACCTAACTCTCTAACACGTTCCACGTAACGAGCTGTAAATCGTGTTTATGCTCTACGATTTATTTTCTGGATAGTAATTATGAGGATATGATGAAAACATAAGAATGCAAAGACAGAGTCAGAGCGAATTTTACAGAATTAGAATTTTCCGTCTTTTAAACAATTTTTAGAAAATTTTAAACTTTTATTTATATGAGAAACGTAAGAAGTATTTGTTAGTATTTATATATCCTAAATATTCCATTCTAAATTGTATTTTAAATATTTTTATATCGTTCAAAATAGTATTATATAATTGATCTTTCAAAATATATAAAATAAAATTAATTTACTATGCTACATAATTTTTAAATAGAAAAATATATTTAAATATTTCTCTTCGAGAGTATAAATTAAAAATATCCGCATTCTTCTTTATTTTATAAAAATTGACTGTGAAAAAGCATTTAGCTAATTAAAACATATTGTTGGTACGCAAATACATGAGAATACGCATTCTCTACTGTATATTATATGATTAAATTTTGGAAAGAAGAATGCAGTGGAAAATGTGAAATGTGCATCCGTTGCTTTATAATACGTAATTACCAAAGGCTGCTACAAAAGTTGAGCAAACTCACGGCGTAACATTCGTGCTTTTTGACCAGTCTTATTTTGGGAGGGAATAATTAGTAAAACGAAAATCGACGCAATGGGATATAACAGGGGCAACCGAAACAATGTTCTTAAACCGTCCTTCCGGACCGGAATTCTGGCCACATCCGCTGCCTCGGGTCCGGTGTAACGCAGACCTTTGCGCGCACGCACACACGCTTAAATTTGCATGCAGTTCCCGTATCTATGAGGCGCCATCCACATACCAAAATATAATCCGGTAGATTGTAATAGGCACGATATTAAATTTAGTTTGTCCGGAAACTCGGCAGTAAGCACACAGTCCGGGCATTAACTTAAACACCACTGTTAAGCCGCGTAATTAATTATCGTCGGTTTGCTTATATACATATTCCTAGGTCCGAGCGCGCGTTTCTACTTCACTAATTACAATACAATAATCAGGCGCCGCGATTTCCTCGAAAGGAAATGCAAATAGTACTTAACTCTTTTGAACTAATGTGCCTTTAAAATTATATTGACGTTGATGTATTTGACATTCATATTTATTCTCAAAAAATAACGTACGCTAAAAACTTTGATAATTTTTTTTTCAATCAATTTATGTTTATAGTTTTATGAACCAAATTAATTATAGAAATAAAATAGTGCAGATTGCTCTGATTTAATACCAGGACGAAAAATTCATCAGCTGACCCCATTTTTTTTCAATTTTTAAAGAATTTGACAATAATTATATCGTGTAAATTTATATATATATTGGATAATTTTTGTTATAAGATCAGATATTATATTTATAAAGTTTTTTACGGTTACTTAAAGCGCAAGAGGGACAATCTTTTAGTGAAACGAACGCTGGAAAGGGAGTAGGATGCATCTGTCGTAGACTTTATCAAATCATTCCGGTGGCAGACATAGGTCGCCTTGGTAAGTAATTCGGGAATCTGTTCCTCGTTCATTCGTTTCCTTTCAATGGAGTTGCTACTTCCGCCTTTGTCTATCTCATTCTCTTGTCCGTCCCATCCCCATGTGCGTCCTTGCGAATCTTAGGGTGTCAAAGTCACCGACCCTGCAAATGCTGCCGAAGCGAAAACCTTACTTTCGTTATATTTCGATAAGTTCCTTAACTATACAAGCTTGCGTCGGAGTTCGGCTACCAGTAGAAGGATCGTTGATGCTTTTAGAAGATTAATTTGTACACTGCTGTTTTGCTTTAAAGCATCGATAAGAATAGGTGTTTATCAGAAATTCTCTGAAAACATTTCAATTAAGAAAATCGGTGAATCTTCATTTACTTGTATGAATCTTAGAGTATTCTCTACACTCAAAAGCTCTTTCTTTTTACCTTTCGACGAATCGTCTTCGCTTCAATTTTTATAATTAGAGACTGTAGAAAAGTTTGATTCGTCATTCGATTTGTAAGATCTTCATAGATCACCTTTTGATTATTATGATTTGCTTTGACAGGAAATATCCATTTTTCATATAGGGAAAATTCATATCGTGAAGTACAAAATTCAAAATAGAAGATTCCCTTTAGAAAGAAGAAAATTTTTTGAGAAATTGTTTCCTGAATCTTCTTTATTGTTGCAGTACAAATCAAATCTTTGAGAAAAACACGCATTGAAAATTTGACACTTTTCATTTTATTTTCAAGCAAAATATTAGAGTACATTACATTAAATCATTAAGTAATAAATGATAAATTTAATTCTCCACCAAAATCTCTTGAAATCTCTTAAATTTTTTCGAACTATAATAAATAAGCAAATTGTAAATGAACGTTTGAATGATTTTATAACGTTTTTAACGTAGTACCATTATTTTCACATCTTACGTGTATGCGGGAATTCATGCTGGTAAGAGAATTAGGAAGAGCGTTACAATGCTTTTACAACGTGTTACTATCTGCGAACTGACAGGGGACGCGTTTCCATGGATTTTGGGTCGCTTCTAAGATGTCTCGTAAATGGTACCTTGGAGGCCAGTAGTACTAACCTGTTCTTGTCCGGCCTCTTTCGGAGTGCCCTAAAGTGACTTAACTTATGCTGATCCATAGAAAGCTCCGTTCCCGACACGAACTATCCTCTACAATCATAGTGTTAACGACAATTACTGTGCACTTCTGACATGCTGTATGCCTCTTTAGATATTATGGATACATAGATTGGATATTATATATATCAAAGGCTGTTACATTTTATTAGATACTCGTAGGTTGATAATAATAAAATATTTTGATATTTTGTCGTAAAATCAGTTCCTTACAGATGGATTTATACATACATTTATACATACATAATTAAAGATAATGGTTTCCTAAGAGCATCTGCATTTAACTTATAAATTAATTTATATTATAAAATGCGTTAATTACTTCACAAGGTTTTCTGAAAAGCTTCTTAATTCTTTTCAAGTCTAGAAAGCAACCACAGCACTGGTCTTCTTCTTTTACATTGATAGTAATTAATCGATCGGAAATTTGGCATAAGCTTCTTAACGTACGAAATGGGTCTGCTTTCAATTAGCTTCAACAAAGCTAGGTCGAGCTTTTAAAGACTTAACTTTAGGAAATTAATATTTTAGTTGCAACAATTTTATTTTATTATATTTTACTGTTTTAAGTTTAAGTTTTATTTAGGAATAATTATTTATTTCCCTATTATTTCATGCCTTTGTATTCGCCATTATACTTTTATTTTTATATCTTATCTATTGTATATTTTATATTCTCATAAGATAAACATAAATGGACTAAAAGATAAACATAATAAGATAAATCTGACTTCTCAAAGAAAATGATGAGTTATTTTTATGAGATTTGCTCTATTTTCTGTTGGCTAGGACTGTGTTATACAGAATTTTATCACAGTGTCTAATTCTAGTACCATTAAAATGCACTGGCATGGAATCCAGTGAAACGCGGTTTTCCGCGGACGGAGATCGCAAATGACCTACTTCGTGTCGTTTCGACGGTTATTTATGACTTCGGCCTGAGGCAAGAGCAATCACACGTTAATCGAGTTTATGTATGTTCGCCCACATTACTCGCGTCAATTCAGTTTTGAATACGACTAGCATGTATGGTAAATGCATCTTTCAACCTATAAAATACTTTACGATAGTTGTAAAAAAGTTTGAATGTGTATATTAAATACTTATTCAAATATTTTCCTACAATAATTATTAGTGGCCATGAATAATTGCCGTATATTAAAACTGTTATAATTGCAGTGCGACATATGAAGCAGTAATTTTAAACTTTTTCAAATTTTGTTCTCTCAGTTTTATAAATTCACCTTCGTATTTCTGCTCTTTTTTAATATTTAATAATTATCAAGAAATGTATGACAACTATCGGGAGAAATAACGGAAAAATAAAATTGTTAAAATCGTTAAAATTGCTGAAATTTTTTATTTGATAAAAACTAACCATAAAATAATACAATAAAATATCACGGGTCCTGGTTTGAGAATTTCAGAGCTTTACAGTTGTGTATCGTTTATTCACATTATTTTGTGGATAAATGATACATTACTATTGAAAATACAATGATATAATCCATTTTATCAGTGTAATTCAATTGGCAAAGATATATAAATTTCAATATTAAGTGAAAATCGACAGATGAAGTGTTAGACATAAATGAGTGGAAAATGGCATATTTTAGGAGTGGTTAAGGCAGATCTTCATGCTATAAATAAGTGTTTCTTGTGAACTTACACAATTTCTAGTTCAAACAAACTGTGATTCTCTCGATTTTCATATCGAGAATGCTTATCAATTCTATTATCGACTATCGAGGCATATGATAATATTAATCACAACAATCAAACATAAATTTTATTATAAACTTGATCAATTCTTATTGGCTAAGTTTAAACATATCTTAAAAATAGTAACCACATTTCATACGATCAAGAAAGAAACTATGAGTTATGTATAAAAATAGAATTATTTATGACGTAAAAAGTTATTATATCGCGATGTGGGCAAAACTAGTCCGTTTGCGACTATCGTGATCGTAGCGCAGAGTCGCCCCGCATTCGCTTTAATCTCACTGAAAATCCAATTAAACTACTTTGCGATTGCGGCGCGTCCCAGCAGCGTGCCGGTTTCCGACATACACGAAATTCGTAACTCGCGCTCTGTAACTTGTTTGCCTCGGCTTTTGGTCGCCTATACGCGCTCTATTACGTCGAAATATACTGCCGTCCGAACGTCAAGCTCCTCTACAAATTGATACCGGACAACGTTTGTATCCTAACAACGACGTTGACGTTGTCGATACGTTCCGCCATTGCTGCGGCCTTCGTCAAATCGGTCAATACAGTGCTTGATAAATTGTGCGATAAAAAGCGTCACTGCCTCGTGTTGATTACGTCTTCGACATTTTTGCAATAGAATTTTCACAGACATGGTCGTCAATTAAAAGCATCCTCGCGCGTAACTTAATAAAATGAAAAAGGATATTTAATGTATGTGTGTATTATTGAATATAATAAAATCTACATTATTATTATTATTCGGAATATCAGAATACTTTTTATGAAAAAATTTTCAATAGTGTTGTAACATTTCGATAGTAATTCGTTGAAAGATAAAAAATATTTCAGAATAATTTGATTAATGATACCTAATAAATCATATATTTGTTAGGTATCAGTTTTTGTATTTAATTTAATTAACTATTCTAATAATCGTGCTATTTTATTCGAATTTATTTAATCCAAAATGTAGTTCATTTTTTTACTAATAATTTTTGAAAAAAACTTTCTTCTCTCTGATATTTGACAACTTCGTAATGTGAGATTTTTATTCTACAAAAATTATTTATTTTAATTTCTTAAAGTTTATATTTTTTATTTTTTTTTTGGTCATATTAACCCAAACAATATAGTATAGTAAATTTAAACAGAACCGCAAGATTTTAAGTCTAGTTTTCTCTCTTTTTAAATTTAATAACAGTATAAACTTATGTTATTGAAAATATAATATTTTTGAATTTAGCAAAAAAGTAGAGTCTCTTTTATGTAAATAAAATATTCCGTTTACAATTTTACCTAAAGATTCATGCATATATAAATCGAGTATGTATACTTTGTTTTTATTTGTGTCCTTTCATATATACTTATAACAGAGTGTAGATTTACCCCCGTGAAAGGGACAAGGATTAGTCCGTTTTGCGAAAACACGTACGGCGTTTCGTTCAACGAAGGAGAACGTACGTAATCCGCGAGAAGCTTCTATTCGATTTCGAACGAGAGCCTCGGGCAAGTCCATCTTGAAATCTCGTCTATATGCGCATCCCTCTCGAGTACTTTTCTTTCAAGATTTGTTTTTATAATGCCATAAAGTACGATTCTACTTTTTCCACCTTCTTTCATATGTTTTATTCTCACATTGATATGTCTCGTTTTTCTAATTATAAAGAGCGAAAGGAAATGTAAAAATTTCACGAAGGCGGCAGGCAGCAAGAAAAGTGAATTGAGAAGAATGGCGTATCGGAAAAGACGTGGAGTGGCGTAGCAGCTCGTAGCTCTCGAAATTTTAAATGTTACCTTCTCCTCTTACGGCCTCTTAAACCGCCAAGTACCGGTTTACTTTGCACCTTCCGGCTCTTTAAAGCAAGCCGGGATACCTTTTTACGGAAAGCACGTGAAAATAGGAGCCGTCGAGACCGGCGAAGAGACTTTAGAAAGAGACAGAAACAAAAATATCCGATAGACTACAAGAATGAAAAACTTCTTGTGGCATACCTCTTATCTTCAAGCGCTGTTACGTCCAAGTTTTTTCATCTTTGTGAAAACCGACTAAACCATCATAAAAGTCATTCGTAATTAGTCAGAATTTAAAAATTATTATTCTTTTTTAATAAGAATTGCGTAATTTATATTTAAATATTTGTCGTTTTTTACTGTATATATTATAAAATTTTATTCACAGTTTAGCAACTAGTATAAAGAGTAAACAAATGTAAATTTACCGATAAAATCTTTTATTTCTACGTGAACGATACACGATTTTATATTGAAAGGACCGAATAATTGGAGAAATCATGCAGCAAAATATATAAAAGCTTGCGAAACTTTAATCAATTGATAGACAGTGCACTTTTTATGTTAATGTAAGATTTATAAACTTTGTAAAACATATGACAAGCGATTGAAAGGCTCCATTTTTTATAAATCATAAAAACTACAAACACATATAATTCAATATGATTAAATTTTAATAGCTTTATAATTATTTTCAACTTTGCATATATACTGGAACAAATTAAAACAATAAAGAGAAAACTTGTTTGAATTTGTTAATATCCGTACCATCAATGTATGAAAGTTTAATGCTATCGAAGCATCAGCGAAGCTGCAGCAATTTTAGTATCCTTAGCTCTTTCCCGCCTCGGAGAACCCTCTTGGAAAGCTGGCCGGTGCTTCTCCAACCATCGGAAATCGTGGATTACTGTCCTCTTTTCGTTGTGTAAGAATACCACGGTGAACTTCCGCCGCGGCGAAAGAAAAATAGATCTCGTCGGATACGATCCCCAGAGAGATAACTTTTATATTTATCAAAAAAGGACTTCTCTCTCTCTCTCCCTTTCTCTATTTATCTATCTATCTATCTATCTATCTAGCTATGTATCTATCTATCTATCTATTTATCTATCTATCTGTCTATACATGCGCTATCTTCAATTCTTCTCTTGTTTTTATTTATATTTCTAGAAATACTTTGAAAACTGCATGATGCCATGAATATTGTTTCTTTTTTTCCGTTTTCTCTGTATGTTCAATCATGAAATTCATTTAATCTTAGAATGCTATCGCTATTGAGTGATACAGTATTGCTATCGGTACATTTTAAGTACAAGAATAAAGGCTGCTCTTTTATTAATATAACACAAGTTTTTCATACATTTCATTCTTTTAATAATAAAATATTTGCAATCTGACTTCGCTCACTTAACGTAAAATTTACGTAGTATTTTACAGGAGATTAAGTATACCACAAATATAAAAACAATTTGACATTACAAAATAAACATAAAATATATAGTACCTATAGAAATCTTATCTTTTATTCTAGATTAGATAAAAAATATTTAGACACATTGTTAGTGACATATTTTTTAAATTTTATATTTATACAATTTTTTAAATGCATTTTAAAATATTTATACATTCTAATTTCTAAAATATGATTTACGTTTAATTTACATATTGGAACTAATCTGTTGAAATTTTGATTTCAAATAATAATAATAAATAATATTTTAATGTCATTTGATTAATATTGTGCTTTAATCCGTCGAGTTGCTGTGTACCGCAATAATTAAAAAAAAGAAACCATAAAATTGAATTGTCTTGAGAGCGGCGTTACATCGCAACGGTTACATTGCATGAATTTACAGAAGCGTTACAGTTATACCGCAACAAAGAAAAGTGCACAGGAAGAAGACTCGATTATTCGGTCTCACGATCTCTCTCGCGCGTCATCGTTCCGCCCGATTTTTCTCTCCGGCGTAGAATGCAGGTGAGCGCTGTAAACAACAGCGGGTTATGCATTTACATATTTGCATTAACAAAACGGATAGTCTGATTTGCATGTTGAGCGCTTTCATCTTTTTTATTTAAACGAGCCTGGGATATATAAACCCTCTCAAAACGCGCTTTACTCGTCCCCACCCGGGGATTTCATGCGCTTCGAACAGTGACAGGCTTTATCCTATCTCGCCATGGTAATTAAAATCCATTAAACATAAAAATAATATGCCATTTACTGACGAGCAAATGGATTTTTGTACTTTATAATTATCGCACAGTTATTCCGTAATTACATACAATCACGAAGTGTCTTACGATGCAAATTACTTGATGCTGCGTTTTCTACGATCGTTTAAACACGCTTGAACGCGTACAGGAAAATTCGCAAGCATGCGATCTCGTAAATCTGTCCATCTCACATTCGTTGCGAACGTTATGCATCCCGGAAGTTTTCGAGTCGTCGTACCTGCGGGGCTTCGGCTGAATGGACGCATCGATCACGTATTCCGAATGCGCTTTCCTCCTGCGAAGAGCCCTCTCTCGACGGGCTCTTCCCGCGCTACCGATCACAAATCGATCCATCAACCCCTCGCGAGTCACGAATACTGACGCGAAAGATACTTCGTCGAGCAACTATTGGCTCGCTTGGCAACCAAAATGGACACCACGCGTTACGCATATAACCCACGTCACGATAACTTTTGAAATAGATAAAAAATGTGATCGCATTGAACTTTTCTTTTTAGACTGGAGCAGAAATAAAATTTGCACAATGCAAGCGCTTGATGAAGTTGAATGAAATTCTTCGCGTCTTTAAGTATCTTTCAATTAGGATACAAAGAAAGAGAAAGAAAGAGAGAGAGAGAATAAACGGATAAATAAACACACACACACACACACACACACACACAGTGTGTGTGTGTGTGTGTGTGTGTGTGTGTGTGTGTGTGTGTGTGTGTATATATATATAAAATTTAAGTATATATATATACATATATAAAATGTTTCATTGCTTTCTGATTTTATTCTATTTTCAATTATTTCTTCATCTTGCGTTTTCATGTATTTGATTTTTTTAACTTTGTCTCTTAATTCTAAATACACAAAAACCAAAAATTTAAATATAAAGAAAAATGATGAATTAATAATTATAAATGTGTAAATAATTTTTTTTAATATGTACTACATCTTTCATATTCATATATAACATAGAAAAAAGTTTCATCAAAGCATTCACAACATATTACGTACTTCATTCGCATACTTCATTGCGCTTTATGTTCCGTCGACGTTCACATTAAAGTTATTCGATATCAGTCACGCGAAGTTCTGAGAACATTTATTGCAATTTTATACATTTTTAATTTAATGAATAAATTCATGATACTTTTTAAAACATTTTAAATTTAGAATCGATTCAAAGCGTTGATTATCTTTCAATTAAAAGATTAATTATAGCTTGAGAGAGAGAGAAAGAGAAAGAGAGAGAGAGAGAGAGAGAGAGAGAGAGAGAGAGAGAAAAAGAGAAAGAGAGGGGGGAAAAGAGAGAACAATAATTAATTATCATTACACGATTAATTTATGATTATGTAAAAATTACTTCTCAATTTATGTATATCTTTTAAAAATATTTTAATTGCTACAAAAATTATGATACAAGAAAAGGAATGATGTACTATATATTAACGTTATTTAATTAAATATATGAAAGATATTTTCTCTCATGAATTCATAATAAACAGCTAAGGGAGCCAAAATCGAGCAAAATATTAGGTTATTATAAAAAATAAAAATTACAAATTTTATTTCTTATATTTTATTGATATAATTAGGTACTTATATTAGGGTCTATTATATAGAGCAAATACTAATATAATTTGATACTACTGATGTAATATTTAATTGAATTTTTAACGCTATGATTAGCACATGTTACCTCATTTTGTTCGAAAACAAAAACTAATTACACATTGAATAATTCTAAATATACTTAATAAATACTTATACATAATATGCGGTATATCACGTATATGTTCTTGATATATCTATAGATATCTTATACTATATCTGCTTTATGCGATAATTTCATAAATTATTGTAAAAATTTGTTTGTTCTTACCGCATAAAATAAAGAAATACGATTGTATTTAAAAATACAATGCACGTCGAAATAGAACTAATTAGCAGTGTTTAAAAATCAAAAGTCACAGATTTTTATTCTGAATGAAAAAGATTTAATACTGAATGAAAAATAAAGATATAATTATTAGATAAATTTTTAGAAAAGTTACATTACAAACCGTTTTGTATCAATTGTATCAATACAAAGCCGAGTCATATTTTAACCTGCTTTTAACGTACAAAAAGGGAGAGACAAATCAAAAGACGCAAAGGATATAAAATCCTCGCAAATCTTCGACCCTTGTCGAAATGAGGTAGAAATCCTTTGAAGGATTTTGAAGGTAACGATCCACGTTAGACTTCCTTTTTATTTTCTCTCTGAAGACATTCAACGTACATCATTATTTACGATGCTTTCTGAAATATAAGATCATGTACGATGACAGTCGGAATTTGTCGGTGTTATAATGGGAAAGAGGAGTGTATCACGACGATTGACGCAAAACGCCAATCTGGTATTCTTCTATGACAAACAAGTCAACAGCCGGCATATTTCGCTTTCGTCGGTAATGCTGAAATAACAAACCCACATCATGGGAGACAGTTTGTTTTATCTTGCTGCAGTTCCTTTGAAGTGTCGCCCCTCGTTTGTACTTATCAAATCAAACATGGAAGAAAGATGAGCTCAGAGGGTTGTGAAACGGGGGATTCAAAGGTGCTGCAGAATGCGGATTCTCTGATTAGATTCAGATCGCTATAAGAAATCCCTGTTCTATTAAATTGAGCCTTGTGGATTCGAAATCTTGTCTCAGCAATGCACGAAAGAATCGTAGTTCTACCTCGAGACATCTGCAATAAGCGTTACAAAGTTTGTTGATCTTTCTCGTCGCCATTAAATATTAAATCAAGGTTTCTCAAAGCGGTTGAATCTTGAGAGAAATGTTTCTTATGTATAACATAATATTTTATTTATTACGTATGCTTTCAAGTATTGATATATTACAGTTATTTTAAATTAAATAATTATATATAATTAAATAAAGTAGTTATTTAATTATAATTTTCTACAGATGGAAGAATTCAATTTAACAACAATCTTTTTTCAATTTCATTTTTATGCATTATATATTTTGAACTGAACATGTTATTATATTAGATTATATTGCTTTCTAAAAATCGTAAGATTAAATTGTAACGTCTAGTCAAATTGTAATGTTTAAAAATTGATTTTTAAACGAATTAAAAAAATTTATTGTATCATGAGAATATGATAAAAGTTTAATCATTTCGTGGAAATTGCGGATTTGTTATTATAACTAAACTATTCTTTTTTTTTGCGGAAATGGATTTGCATTTCAGTCATTTAATACATAATTTAAAAACTAATTAAGCAACTTGTTAAGAATATTGCAGTGCGTATAGACATGTATGAGAAGTGTAAGAACCGTCGATAATATAGAAATTATTTCAGAATGCTAATTTTTATTCACTTTTAACAAGATTTATTCTCAATATGTCAAAGACGTAATTATTGTAATTAAATATTGAAGATTTATGAAACTATAATAAGCATAACATGCAATTGGAATTTTTTCAATATTTATTAACAATAAATGTGACAGTTTTTAAACGGATTTATTATAGTTTACATTGTTTAACAATATGGACTGAAATTTTTGTTTTTTGTCACAGACAAGTACAATACAACTACTTGAGAAATAAAATATAACAAATAGGATAAAGAAAATCAAGATCGGTCAAG
>Ga0157363_1003023_pt1 | contig 15041 bp, 8 predicted proteins | sample AttsexASBM1_FD_111477 | JGI IMG/M metagenome (GOLD analysis project Ga0157363, IMG submission 111477) | Fungus gardens microbial communities from leaf cutter ant in Ribeirão Preto, State of São Paulo, Brazil - Atta sexdens ASBM1 | ecosystem: Host-associated > Fungi > Mycelium > Unclassified ...
TTATCTGTCTCTCTCGCGATTCGACTCGCACGTAGCAGATAATGGCACGTAGCCAGAACAATCGCCAGCCGCTAAATTTCAAGTCAACAAATACGGGCGCATTGCCAACCGTTATCCTACCAGTCGCTCCCATAGAGTGTTCGGGGACTTTTGTGTCCGCGTAGCCAACGATTTCGTCGTCGTGAGATTTGTTACCCGTAAACGGCCAATCTCGGGAGTTCTAATTATATTCATCGCCACTTAGCTTGCTAGTTGAAGCGAAAGTGCCGCTTGTGAATCCTTCCCACCGGTTGTCTCGCCTCGATACCTTCTTAACGATTGGCACGTAGAAGTATTTTACTTTTGTTTATATTTTCTTTTTGGTACGAATAATTTAATAGTTAATAACAAAAAAAAGTTTGATTCTCAAATTCTTGAATGAATTTGGGAATCAAGCTTTTTCTAGAAAAAATTAGATCGATTTTACTTCTTTTTCTTAATTATTGAATCGCTACGCAGGTTTAATATAAGAATTTAATAAATTTTGTTCTCTCTCTCTCTCTCTCTCTCTCTCTTTCTCTCTCTGTTCTCTCTAATAACTAACTGAAATGTTTTGTTTCAAAAGATCTTTCCTATGTTAAAGCGGACTATAGTTTGTAATTTATTGTTCATCAGCCTTTGTATTGCACTTTTAGAGTTCAAGTTTTATATGAACAACTTTCCTAAGTAACTTTAACTTGTTTATATGTGGTACATCTTGCCATACAATTTTCGTTGAAAACTGTATCTGGATAATTGCATTAAGATTTATGAGCTCGCAGACTTTATACGTGCTACATATTTTGATCGTTCATAAATCTCTAGCGCGGCATCGCGTATTCTGCTTTAGCGTACGCTTACAAACGATTCTGTCTCAGGCAAATGGACGTTCTCATCGTCGCAGGATGTACAGCAATATCGTTCCGCTCATATTTCTTTATTGCCGCTATGCCAATAAGTCGTCGCGGATTACATTCGAGATATAAGAATATTGCGACTTAATTTCGAGATATCAAAGGAAAGAATAATAAACAGAGATACCAATGTGCATAGCGGCAACAATAAACGAAAGCCGCATCTCTCTATTTTATCCTCGTACCTATGGATAACGTTGTAATAACGAAAGTGCTCCAGTGCTTATTTGTCATACAATTTTCGCAAAAAGAATTTTATATTAGGATTATATTCATAAAGAAGTAACTTATTTTAAGCTTTAGTAAATTATATATTTCCAAGCACAAATAAATAAAAAAATTATAATCTTTCAATTCGTTAAAATGTAGTTTTGCGTTTTCTAGAAATGTTATTTGTTATTTAAAATAGCATAATTACAAAGAGAATGATGAATCTTGTCGAGATATTTTATTGCGAATTTTATGAAGCCTTAAATAAAATCCTACTAGCAAAAGATGAATTTAACACGTCTTTCTCAAGATGGATGCATGCTATTTATGTGCATCCATTTCAAGATAGCTTCTATGCTTACCCTTTTTCTTACATTAAATCTTCATCGAGCTGTATAAGCGTAGTTGAAGCGCAGTATTTTATTACATAATCTAACACGCGTATACATCTCAGCCGTATCTCTTATTCATGAATACTCGGCTGGAAGTATCTATAGTGATGATCTAACTAAGATTACAGTTTAGGATTCGCAACAAAGATCACCTAAACCGACAGTAACAATCATAATTGAACATAATAATCATTCAATAATCATTCAATAATCATCAAATTTTTATCTCGTTTCATGACTAATCACATTTTCTATTAAAAAGCAGACAAACACTATTTTTTTTCCTTGAATTAATAATTAAACGCTTCAATAAATATTTTAAAAGTTAAAAATTCTTTTATTTATTTAACACTATTTCAAACAAAAATATTATCAATAAGTAACAGATAATATTTGATTGTAAAATTATTTTAAAATATTTCTGAAAGTATTTCCGTTTTGCTGTTTTTATTTTTCATTTCTATTTTTATTTTCTGAAACAATCTAGATGACATGTTACTTTCACACATAATTTTTGGAATACAAAACTATTTTTGCTGTGTCAACTTCAGGATGAAGTGCAACCCATTTTATATATATGGATATACGCTATACATATATCATCCGTTGCGATACATAACTTATGAGGAAATAGAATTTCGCGTCTATTCCGTCTGGACAAAGAATATCTCTTCTCTGTATTTTTCGAAAGCTCAGATTCAAACTGTACGGCGTCCGTGCCCCAAATTCGACAAAACCAGCGGGTTTCCGCTTACAAGAATTTCTCAACGAAACTATTTTATCTGTTCTACCATTATGCCGTCTGTTCTGACATCCACAGATAAATAGCTCTCTTTGAATTCCCTATAGCAAATATACGAAACAATAAATTTATCTGCATCGCAAAATCGTTTTCGTTCCTCTAACATATTTATTATTAGACTTTAAAATGTCGATGTTTGAAAATTGTTTATTTAAATTTAACAAATTTTATTAAATTTAAAAAAAACATGATTGATCTTAAATAATATATATCTTATCTAAAACTAAATATTTTCTTGCAAAGAAATATTTTATTTTATGAAATAATATTATATTTAGCGTAATCAAAGAAAATATTATTTCATTGAAAAATATTGCTCCAAATAATCGTATTTTTTTTCTGCCAAATGATATAGTTTTAATACAGTACAATTAAAAAATTGGTATTAAACAAAGTAATATTTTGTTAAAATTAAATTGTTTTAATGTGAAATAAATACAAGTCAGACAAATAGAAATTTCGAATGTTTTCTCTGTGAAGAAATCTTTTTCTCTGTATAGTACAAAATTTAATTTGTATAAAATTTAGTTAATAATATTGTTTTATCTCAATTTTTTTCATACGATATTTTGTTTAACTCTATAATATATAGTTATAGTATATATCATTTGCAATTTTTCGACTATACTGAGAAAAAAAGATACTTTAAAATTTATTTACAATGCTATGTTTATTTTATTGAAATAAATTCTGATTTAAATACAGCGAAATAAACTTTTATTACTAGGAAATAAACCATTTATTTTATTTTTTACAATTAATGAGATGTATTTCATATAAATGTATATTTCATCGTCACAGTCAAATTTTTTTTTAAATATAAATATTAAAGAAAACATCATAACATTTGGTTGCGAATATTTCGATTTTTTTCTCAGTGTATGAAAGCTCAGAAATATTGAAATATTACAGCGTTCCTCTTTTTAAATATATCTACTAAACATTTATTGATATTATCAATTATGTAAAGATAAAACTATGAGCACAACTTGGCTTACTTGGTAACCAAGCAATGCTATCCAAGAAAAGACACACGGATGCATACACACACACACACACACACACACACACACACACACACGCACACACACACACACACACACACACACACACACACACACACACACACACACACACACACACGTAAGACGCCAGACAACGTAAGAAAAGCAATAAGAGGATATGAATGCACAATACGTTATCCTAAAATTATGAGGATCGTGGGTGGGTTAAATCGCCTCGATACAATTTGAAATTATGGCAGACATTGGTGGCTTAGCTTCGCCGCAGTGAATATATGTGTACATACGTGCTCTAGTTATTCTCTTTTTCTTCTCCAAAAGAGGATAAGCTAGGACACCCTCTCCTCTTCCGTCCGCACCGTATAGTCCCTGTTCTAGAAAAGGGGTGATAGAGGTGGACGATGTGGGCTGGGCGTCAGCGGGAAGAAACTGGAAGTTAAAACGTCGGGCGTCGTAAATTCCGTCGCTCTAAGGCCGAGAAATCGAAAACTATTTCGCCACGCCCCATAGATTACATTGTGAAACTCAAAGCACATACGAAGAAAGCAGAAAAGGGAGGGTAAGACGGTAAGAGATCGGAGTTGGTGCTGCGCTTCCCGGGGTGGAAAACGAACGCAAATAAACGACCGTGCGGAAGTTATTGGTGACCGTCCTCGATAGTGCGCGTTGTCGCGCCCGCGTCTAACTCGCAGTTTATTAAGTGCGACATTTCTTAGCTACCGCAGACGAGTAAAACGAAAAAGAGCTTTCCTTGAAAGTCGATACATCACCGGCGCGTGTTCTACTTTCTGAAAGAAAAGCCGTCGGCATTCGGAAACGGTGTGCGCACGATTGACCCACGACGAATCCCCAGACCCGCCTGATTGTCATAATGAAGTTCCGTCGCATTCATTCCGTTCGGAGAAACGATTGAAAGTGTACAATTTCCGTTTAAACTCTCTCAACGCCACAGACACAGAGGGAGAATTTACACGTACCTTCTTTCATTGTTCTCTCTTTGTAAACGCTCAATTAAAAAGTGATAGTTCAATACGATAGAAAGAATCATAATCTCTGAATCACAATATAAATAATAGGTTGTTCCTTTTCTGATAACTTTTCGGTTGGTGGTTTTCATTATTAAGGTTTTCATTAATTCTCACTTATACTTTTCCATCTTTCTGCCATTAATCTCTGCCTTTGAATTTTGCTTACTCACTAAGGATCAAGTGAATAAATTACTATGAAAATTAAAAAACCCGTTAAAAATATTTCTCCAGAATAAAGAACATAATTATTGAAAAATGAAAATTTTCAACTATGAGTTCTGTGACATTAGATCCTTCTTCATTGGAGATATTATCCTTTTGGAATTTGAGATTTTTAGGTTCCAATCAAATTCAGCGATACCAAAAAGTTTCTAAAATTGAATTTCGCATTAATCAGAATATATATAATAATAAGATTGGAATATATATTTTTTGAAATTTTAATTTTAGTATTCTGAAATTTTAAGGCCAGAATCAAATTTATAGTGATTCCGAAAATCCTTAGAAAACAAAGTCTTCTTTATGTTTCTTTGTTAGAAAGTTCTCGAAAGGTTAAAGGATCAATATATTACCTACATAGTTCTCCGAGAAATGTCTAAAGGATGTCTGGAGGACATGTCTCGGAGAAGTGTGAGAATGATAGACTCGACTATTCGATAACTAGTATCAATCTGTTAGGTCAGTCTTCTTGTCGTTACTTTAGGATACGTCAACGTAACTTTATTCTTGATAACAATTGCGATACGATAGCACGAATGAGAGGAAACTGGTTGAGAATTTTCATTTGTAATCTCTAACATACAATACTTAAACAACTAAAACGACTAACAAAGCTTCTGTCGGAGATAGTTTTATCACGATACTGACAAGTGACGTAGTTTACGAATTACGAAACAGAGTTTCTAAATAACAAGTGCTCAAATATCAACGAAGAAGATAAAATCTAAAACTCTTCATGTTTAAATAATTATAGAACTGGACATAAATTCAATTAAGCATTCATTTTTCAGAAAAAACAATGAGGGAAAAAAAGAAAAAAAGAGAAGAGACATTGTTTCTATTTTTTTATCATATTATTCACTTATTATTTCACAATGTTGCATTTTTTCCATATTTCTTCATCAACTTCGTAACTCGTGAAGTATTACACCCTTTACTTACTCGTAGGCTTTCTTTATGTGAATTTATTGTTGGTGCCTTAAAGGCGATGTACGAATGTAACGTTCGAATGCGCAAAAATCCAACCAGTTTTTCTCCCCGATGCAAACAAACGCATGTTTGCTGTGAAATCTGTACGATATTGTTCACAGGAGACGTCGTAACGACCAAATGGCGCGATCGCTCAGATAGTATAGATCGCGAGCGAGAATTTACGCCAGGACCGAGTGCTGTGGCCAGTGAAAAATCACGTTATTACTTGGCCAGAGCGGCGAAACAGTGGCCATGCGTGTGTGCCCCTGTGACAAATAGCGGTATCGTAAAACGAACAAGTATCGCCCGTTGTCTCGACAAGACTACTTGGCCACGTCTATTTCGAAAAATTGAATTCGACCTTAGGACCAGATGGCTACGAATCTAACCGAGATCAGTCGAAATATATATCTTGTTTTAAAATTTTTACTCCGATCCATATATCGTAAGTATTCGTACGATTGATACAGAAATGGTATCGGTATCACGTACAGCTTGAAACTGGAATTTTCGCACGAATTATTGATACGTAGCTTTCCTGTATATTTTAAAAACTGACGTTTATCGTAAAACGTATCAAAAACTTAATCCTCCGTCGAATGTTGGACTATAACGGCACAGTTGATTCTTTTTGATTGTGCATTCTGGTAGATAAATTTAAATCTGTAAAAAAAATAAGTAAAATACAATCCAACTTCTATGATAATAAAAATTCGTTGTTAAAGCTTTCATAAATATATAAGAATTTTTTCAGATTTTTATATAGTCCGGAACAATATAAATAAAAATCTGCACGCGAGTTCGAAAACTCAAGTTGCGGATAAAAGGCGAAAACATTGCAGTAGATTGTCATAAAAATTTCTAGTTTCTCTTAAATAAAAATAAGCAGTAACAAAATATAAATATATCTACAGCAAAGTAGTATTGAGACAACAGCACAAAAGAAGCTATTGTTATGCTCCTTTAGAATACATATTGCCACTTGTAGAACATGCATTTCACGATCGATCCATCTATGCGCAATTTTCAAAAGATTCAAGAAATTTTTTCGAGACTATCATATCCTAGAAATTTAGAAAATGTGATATGTAAACAATGCCGATGACGTTCGTGATATTCTTTGTATGATCGCTGAATGATTTTTAACTTACAATTGCGATTACGTGTAGATAGAAAATTTTAGGAAATAAATGAACAAATTGACTCTCTTTGAAAGATTTAAAGAAATTGTAGGACAATATTGACAATGTCTATTTTTAATCAAGTTACTATCTCTGATCATATTTATATAAATGATATTAAATAAATTAATTTCAAATATGTTTAAATAGAAATTTGAATAAAAATTATATACATATAAAAATAATTCTGTTTTTTCGATTAAAGCGAATCTTAATACTTTATAATCTTAATACTTTATATTCATATACAAATTTTGTATATACATTTTTCTACAAATCTCAGCTGAGGTAATATTTTTTGCAATATAAGTTTTCTACAGTATTTTATAATCAATAGTATTATTATTAAATTCGCAATTAGCATTATTTATGATGTTATTTTCAGCTTCAGTTTATGATTGCGTTTCAAATCTATATGAACATTATTAAGCACCAAAATCAGCTTTAATCGTAAATAGGATTATTTCTCTTATTTGATTTGACGGTCTAAATTTCACTTATAATTAAAAATTATACTTTGCCGATGTCAGAAGTTTCTTGCGTGTAATATGTTAGCAATCGTGCAAAAACGTCATAACGCATTTTCCTCTCTGTTGTTCCATAAATTTCTACATTTAGAACTCTAGGTGGTTGATTTATGAGTCCTTCTTATACAACAGAGAAGTACATCCGAGAGAGTTTCCCGAGTCCGAAATTATGCAATAATTATGCGTTGATTAAAGAAGATCCACGTTGTTAGAGCTTCCTCGGCCATCGTAGTCGCGTTGCAATACAAATGTTAACGAAGACGTTATTCAGAAATAAGGAATAGCAATCTCACAGAAATGCACGCGTGTTATCTTTACGTATTTTGCTTTCACGTTTAATCATAGTAGAGGAATTTTGAAAGCGGTATTTAAAATGCGAAAGCAGAACAGATGAATATTATATTATTCAATCTTTAGATATATTTAAACATTCATAAAATCTGTTCATTTTGCCGGAACTATCGAAACACGGCATAATACAGGTGTGGATAGATTCGTAAAATATTTTAAATTGCGAGGTAAATTGTGGCAACAGTAAAAATATCCATTACAAGATAAGGCGAATGATAAATGAGCAGAAGAGCATCGCTTTCTTTACAAGAAAACTGCTTTCTTGAGGAGATACTTCCACTGGCGCGATACATTTTGCGAATCGTTAGTTTGCAACAAGAATCTCGAAGAGATCAGATAACTTTCTCGTGACGCTTCATCACTAAGACAGAAGTCTTGAAGAAGATGTGAAGAGTCGTGTATAGGTCGACGGGAAATTGATGACACGGATCTACGAAACAGGTCTATTAAATGAGCTCAAGCGAAACGAATAGAAGAAGCGAAATAAGCTAACCTGAACATGTGACATCATTGTCTACTACCAATATCAAGGCAACACGACGTCAACGTGAAAAGTAGCTGACCGTAAAAGACAATAAGAAATATCAACGTATCACCAATAACATCGGTGGAAATCGGGAGAGATATGAGATAACTAAGAAATAAGAAGAAAACACTTGTGGAAAAGACACAAAATGTAACATGTACCTTAATTTAAAAGGATATGAGATGTGCAGAACTGGAAGATTCTGAACATATTTTTTTATTCTGAAATTCCGAAATCTAGCAATTAAGTTTCCGCAATGCTCTCGAGGAACTGCATTCGTTTATTTGCGTATGCTAGCGAAGCAGGAAACTTTATACCCTGTATATTTATTTTAATGATTTTACTCTTTACTGTTTGTTTTTAGTTTGCCTTTTCTATTATGTAAAAAATATTCAGGTCACTCCTCAGAATCTACAAACTAACTGCGCCACAAAGGCGGAATGAACGAAGAGCCTCAGACCCTCACTGCTATAGGGTACGTTTCCCCTTTGTTTGCGAGTAGAATCGCGAAAGGATCAAATAACTTTCTCTGGGTTCTTCATCTTGTCGCCCCGAGTGATCAAGGAAAAGAATAAATGTTCGTTGACAGTCTGCAAGTTGAATTCTTGACCGAGAAGAAAATAAAAACTCTTTAAGTGTGACAAATTGAAAACTATGAATATCGCGAAGATGATTGCTGGTTGCTGTAAATTTAGTTTTGTTTTCGTTCGAGATGCCTATCAACTTTTAATACATACATGATTTAGCTCATTCTTTAACTTTAGTATAATATATATTATTAATAATAATATAATAATATTTATTATTGTCATTATAATGTTTCTTTTTAATAATTATTCGAAAAAAAATGGTGAAAAGTTTTGAGTTAAATTCTAAAATTCTTTGTAACAATCGAATAAAAGGCAAATGAAATTGAAAAGAATAACGTTTTTCAGATTTTTTTAAAACAAATCATTTTTGTACATTCAGAAAGTCTTTCTGCGATTATTTCGTCGTGATACACAAATAACACGGCGACGTTCGTCAAGTATGCGAAATTATCGGCTGGATATATGATTTATTTTCGATGGAAATCGAAGGATACCCAGATAGTGCGATATATGATTTACTCTGTGCGCGTTGAAGCAGGATCTTTCTCGCGAATTTTCCGCTTTTCCGGTCACGACGCACGAATTGTGCATGCTCAAATCTTTTGCTGATTTGAGTGCAATGTCAATGCCAGATTGCACGCATTATGTGTGAACGTAGGAATATTGGTTTGGTGAAAAAAGTCGCACAACAATAAAAAAATTAAAAATAAAGATTCTCTCTCTTTTAAAAGCTGTAAATTATATCTACGATTTTTCAAGTCACGGAACTTTGTAAAGTTCATAAAAACTTTTGAGATTTTTATTATTATAATATAATATTAATTTATTTTTTTCGTCTTATTTACACTGAATAAAAGATTATTAATTATCTTTTACTTCCACTGAGTGCAGATAATCTTCCTTTCTTCATTATATCTTATCTCATTATGTATCACGTTATAAATAATACAATATATGCGTCTGTAACGCTTTTAGTTTCCTTTTGCTCTCTCACTGTAATTAAAACATAAACTGTACGCAGAAATAAATAATTCATTAAATATAATTTCATCATTCGGGTTGGTGTTTAATGACTTATCAATCTTATATAAAATGATAAATTTATGAAACCTTCTAATGTACCTTCTATATAATTCGCCATGTATAATTCATGTCATACCGCGTGACTTAGTCCGGAACTGCAATACAGTCGCATCGTGCGATATAGCGGATTCTTATAGTATGACAAGTACGTAGTCATGAAATAAGTGTGTGTCCCGCTACAATATATAGCCCACTGCACAACGGATATAACTCGTATATCACGCCTTTGATCGTATGCATGGTTGTTATTACCGCAATGAGGTATCACGCAATCGTGGAGATGAAATGAATGTGATTGAGCCACACATAATGTATATGTGCGACTATAATTATACGCTTCCGTACGAGAGCTGCAAGCTCATCGCTATTCAAAATAGCGACAGATACTGTCGTGTGGAAGAAATTTGCGTTTAAAGGTCATATCTCCCGAACATATAACATTAAAACAAACACCAACATTATACGTTCACAAGCGAAACTCGTTTTTTTTATGACTATTTAACATTTATTGCGCCTATTTTAAACGTATTGTGGCGAAGAAATATGAAAATAATAAATTAGCTCAAAATAAATTTTTTATATGACTATATTAAGTTCCAAGCTTAAGATAAAGGAATAAAAATAACAAATAAAGATCAAATTAAACTAACAAAAACAGATAAAAAGCTACACAACAATGTTTCATTCATACATAAATTAATAAAAACTAAGTCTATATATGAGTATAATTGCATTAAGTTAAAAATTGGATTTTATTTTATTAATTTAGATGAATAAATTTAGATAAATATTGTTAATTTTTTATCTCTCTGCTTTTGCTCGTTTCATTTGACTTTTCTTTATTACTGTTATTGCTTTACATAAAACAAGGTGATTTTATTATATATCATTTGTTAAAGACAAAGGTCATTTCTTATTGTTATTAATTAATTGCTCTACGAGAAATGACCTTTATTATATTGTTAATAAAGAATAATAAAATTGATATATTAGCTCATTTTATTTTACAGTTAATTGCTCCAAAAGAAATTACACATCTAATAATAAAACATGTACATTATCCCATTTTCTTACATCCTTCGCTCCTAAAAAAGAAGCTTTTGCATCATGTCAAGATTGTCCAGAATGTCAATATTCGGACATAATGTTTATATCCTAATCGCATGCATGGTCGATCACGGAGAGACTTGTCGCACGTGTTATTATGCTACAAAGTGTAGCATAATATTACTTCGCTACACTCATTCGTGTCTAAAGATAAAACGAAAATGTGCAGCATCATGGAGCCAAGATAACGCGTTCACGGAAACGTGACTGTCAGAAAATTGATCCGACATGACGGATGAACAGAAAAGATGTATCCGACGTAAAAATGTAAAAATTTCGACTCTAGGTTGTTGTTCTCATCAGACTCGACTGTATTCGTAGTTTATCTGATTCCCTATTGCGCCGAATGGATCTAGCGATGTTGCTATTGAAAATAGCGACAGATACTGGCGTACAGAAAATTCACATTTAAAAGTTATTTTTTTTTCGCTATAACTGTTGTAGTTTCAAAGTTATATCCCCGATTTTGATAGAAACAGCGAAATCAAATGATATTGTTGAAATTCTATCTCTAAAAATTAAAATTCCAAAAGATAGTCCAAAAAACTGAACATATATTTATAGATAGATTTGTATTTATTGTTAAATACTTTTTCGTTATTCGCACGGAAAAAAAAATTTTGCTAAAATATCGAAAAATTCAACTAAATATAGAAAATCTGAATATAATTTTGTTGAACTATCAAAATAATTATACAGGACACTCAAGTACAATAAGTATTATATATATATATATATATATATATATATATATATTATATTATAAAAAAATTTGATATTCTAACAATCAGCTTGAACATTTGTAAACCTTATTCCCTCTCGTGAGGTCACTCATGTCTGAACAAAATTTTGCACATCGCGTACGCCGATAAAGTACTAAAATTACATTTCAGGAGCACAGAAAGTTCAAAAAGAATTTAGTCGTATGTCATCAATTCTGATTTCATTTTCAGATTCAAGAGAATTCTTTCCAGAACTTTTCAGAAAAAGAATTCTTTTTGCATATGAAAATAAATTCAGAGTTGATAACATATGACGAAATTCCCTTTTAATTCTCCGTGCTATCTGGGATAGTTTCATCAATTGTTATTATCATTTCACTTTTTAATCGTATACTAGAAAGTTAAAATTAAGAAAATTACGATTGGAAACCATCTTATTAGTGCAGTAATCCTTTAATAGAAAATGTAAAACGCGAATGACTCCATAATGATAAGGAACAGAAAATGACGAGAAGGAGTAATAGTTAATTATTTTAATGGCCCAGCACAAAATTAATTTCAAACCCGTATCTAGCTAAATTTTTCAATACTTTAGCGAAAACTGTTCTTCCGTGCAGTATAAACCCTTTATCATACGATTATATGTCTAATATGAATACATACTGTAATATGTACTTAATAATCCAAACTTTCCTTAGTCAGCAGTCACCTGATCACATGTTTTACTATCGTTACGACACTCTTCCGAAGTTGGTAAACTATTCTCTATAACTTACTTAGATTTATTTTATTGTCTTTCCCAACCTTTTGCAGAGCATTTAAACTCGATCGTATGTTACGATCCGACTTTAGTGTCGCTTGAGCGTGCTTAGACGTCTCGAGACTTTCTCGATTGCTGTATGAGCTTCGTTCACATTCGCTTGTACAGTAGCATACAAAAATGTAATTTTACCAACAGTTACTCTGAATTTTTCTTCTGCAACGACTGATATATCGCTATCTCATTAGCACTGAACATGGGATTGATTCCCACTGAATGCTATACTTCAAAATAAATGAAATAAGTGGAAAACATCATTTTTGATTTTCGTGTCTAATAATATCCTTTATAAATTTATACAATTTTCAATTCAAACAAATTGTGCTTGACCGAAGATAGCGTTTTCTATTAATTTGTATTTAATTTTATCAGTCGAATCGTTTAACTTAATATTACGTTTAACTTAATATTAGATACATACAATTTGGTTATTGTGTAATTTCCAACTGGAAGAAAAAAATAAAGCGAATGTTATAACAAGAGGGATGAGAAATGTGCACAATGAGCGGAAGAAGAAGGAAGATCAACGGACCAACGTAGAAAATCGGTATCACGTAGAACGTGATGCATCCAGTATATCGAGAAAATAGAGGCTACACGAATCTCCAAATGGAAACAAATGGAAGCGAATCGCATGAGTGCCGAGCGAGTTGAGACTGCGGATGTGTATTCAGATGCGGCAATATACGAGAGGGATGGAGAGAGAAAAAGAGAGATGAGAGACCGGATGTTGGCCGTTACATCTTGCTCGTCTATTTTACTGAGTAAATTTACATATACATGATAACGATGCTGTGACTTTTGCTCATATTTAACACGTCAGTGAACAGCAATGGATATAACCGTTATAGCGAAGTTTATTTTGTCATGTATCCGCCTGTACCAAACTGTACTATGTTCCTTGATTTTGGCACGCTTATGATCGTTATGCTCCCCATTTTTTCGCTGGATTTTTTTGTAAATTTGCTGAGTTTTTTGTAGAACCAAAATTGAAATAAAATAATATTTTCTGATCTAATTTCTGATCTTCGACAGATGTTATTTTTTAATTTTCAAAAACTTTCATGTATTTTTTAATATAAATCCATAATTATTTTTAATATAAGTATTATATGTTAAAGCACAGTGAAATATTAAATAAATATTAAATCCTAAAAATGGTTTTATCATTATTATTACAAAAAAGTTTAAATTAATTATTATTAAATTATTAAGTCTTTATGTATTAAGTATTATTAAAATATTAAATTATTATATCTTAAGTATTAAGCTAAAATTATAAGAAACTAATATAAATCAATATGATTCTTAAAGAACAATTAATTATTCATAGAAAAAATTCAGCACTTATTTTTGAAAAATAAATTTTTATGATCCAATAATGTTCTGTCATTAAATTTTTAATAATCGCGGACAACTGGAAACGGACAAGTACTGAAACATTGCAAGTAAGCCGGAAAGACTGTAAAGTTGGAGAGTAAGTCTCCATTTCTGCAGTCTCAACCGCGTTCCGGTAAATAAGCCTCGGAAACAAAGAGGAAAAGAGCAAGGAAATTGTATGGATTCCGTTTAGAAGTATATTCCTTCATTGCATTTACTTATCCGCGGTAATCATGGTTTCCAAGATCCCTCTCCGCCTTTTACTATTACTGAAACAGCATGAATTAGACTTGTAAGATTATTAAATGTATTGTTCTGAACAGTATAATTAATGTCAAAGTGGCTTTACTTTAATGATTTTATTTTTAAAAATAAAATATAAAATTATTTTGTATCATTTATTAATCGGAATGTTCAAAATCTATTATAATCATAAAAATACTTAAACTTTTATTATTAATTCTCGTTCTTTATTAAACACAAATAGCATGTTCTAGTTACAATTTTTTAAAAGAACTTGGTTTCTTTTAGAGAAAGTATTAATGTTCGTCCCCAATAGAATAAATTTTTTATCATTAATTGCGTTGGCTCTTTCAGATAATTTCATTAAAACACACTGAACTTACGAGAAAAGTTCATAAATTCCGCTTAAGTACCGACGTTGCCGAGTCTCCTCAACAAGGAACGAGATACATCTTGATCAATTAGTCGAATGATATCATTCCGTTACACGATATCTCCATTTCTCGCTTCAAATACGATAGATCGTCATCATTGCTTGATGACTGCCAATGCTTCTGTGTGCAATTTATTTCAATATTCTATATATGTAAACGAGATTACTTATCCTTAAATATTCATAATTATTAATAGTATAAATGATAACTCAAAAAAAGATATCACTTTACAATCGCAACGTGTGGTCCATCATTGTAACACTTTTGCAAAGCTTGCACAAGCCCATGGAATGCACATTACAAACTATCTCAGTGACATTTTTTTTATCGCCGACTCTACGCTTTTACCACCGGTAGATCGTAAAAGTGTCCGCGACGTCTTTTACGATACCACCGAAAAACTTTGTCGTTGAGTTCGTTTTTGCTCGTAACAGCGCACTCTTTTTCATTCGCGATTTACGAACATACATCGATTCCGAAAAAATTGGCAGAAGAGAGAA
>Ga0157363_1003024_pt1 | contig 15039 bp, 10 predicted proteins | sample AttsexASBM1_FD_111477 | JGI IMG/M metagenome (GOLD analysis project Ga0157363, IMG submission 111477) | Fungus gardens microbial communities from leaf cutter ant in Ribeirão Preto, State of São Paulo, Brazil - Atta sexdens ASBM1 | ecosystem: Host-associated > Fungi > Mycelium > Unclassified ...
AAATCATACGGGGCCAAATCCGGAGAATAGGATGAATGAGGAATCAATTCATAGCCCAATTCGTAGTTTTGTCATTGCAAAGGTCGACTTGTAGGACAGCGCGTTGATGGAAGAGCACTTTTTGCGCGCCAATCTCACTTCAAATGACTACCAAACGTGAACTATGTGTCCTTTCTGGTTAAAATTTGGCTTGAAGGGATTCGAAGAGTGGATCTTTCGAGATGTCGCGTCATCAAATCGATTGTAGCGTCATTTCATGGAAATTTACCAACTTATCAAAAGACCCACGTATATATATATATATATATATATATATATATATATATGTATATATACATTTGGCAACGTCGCATTTGTATCATATTACATTAATCATTATAAAGATTATGCGTTTCGCATTATGAGTTTCTTCCGTGTCCAGATCCATTCTTGGAATGCCAACGTTTCGTGAACCTTGCAGTTCACTTCATCAGGGCGAGGAGCAGCCTGATACTGAGCTATTCCTTCGTGTCGTTCTCTTTTTATATATTACACTATTTGTTGGAGTGATGGAAGGAAAGAAGAGAATTGTAGGTGAGGGTGGGGAAATCGGTCAATCCTCATTAACTGGAAGAATAGCTTTCCATATTTTATTAATGTTATAGCCATTATCTCTATTTAGATTGTTAGGGTGTTTTTGTATCTCTATGGTTTTTCTATACTTTCTTGGAAAGCATGATGTAATGTTGGCTATTGTGGTTGTTTTTCAAACAGTATTTGATGTCCAGTTTCGATGTTGTGTTCTGATAATGCTGATTGCGTGACATGTTTTAACCTGATATCACGTTGGTATTCTTTTATCCGTAGGTTGATCATTCTCCCAGTTTTTCCAATATATATTTGTAGGAACAAGATATTTTGTGCATTCCTGCGGAGCTGAGTGGAGGTCTTTGATCTTTAGGATTTCTTAAGATTTGTCCTTTCTTTTTGAGTGATTTATAGATAGTTCGGATATTATGTTTGTTTAATATCCTGCCAATCTGTTGTTTGATATATGAGAGAATGGATCCTCTCGTCTGATTGTGTGTCAGAGACCGTTGTCTTGTTTGCATGTTTATTGATTGTTTTGATTATGTTTTTTTTGTCATGTCTGTTTTTCGATAAAGCTGTTTTCCATCCAAATATCCACTTCACTATGGACATAGAGGAAAACGGAAAACTTCCCTTCCTAGATGTTTTTGTCTCTAAGAAAGCTGACGGTACTTTAGGCCATCAAGTGTACAGAAAACCAACACACATAGATAGATACCTACATGCCGAGTCACACCACCACCCACAAAAACAGTCTACAATCAATTCACTTGTACATAGAGCCATCTCTGACAAAGAACATTTACAGACAAAACTTAATCACTTAAAAACAGCCTTAAAACATGACATAAGAAAATGAACCAAAGTCCATTATTTCTTTCTTTTCCGTAAAATAAAGGATTCTTTTGATCATTTTCTTATGCTTCATGTGTTATGCATTATGCAAGAGTCTGTGCTCTCCGCTTATGTCTGTGTACAACTAGCCACATTAGGTATTCGCGTCCACCATTTTATTCCTTTTCCACTCCTTGCTCTGTCCCCATTCCATCACTGAACTAATGGGTTATGGTCATAACAACATTATGATTTGTATTTGTTGCTTGAATTTTGTAGCTCTTTTCATTCCATTTTTGTTCTCAGTTTGAAATCAGTTGGGCCCGAATAGTCGTTTCTCAAATCTCAAGATTGGTTTCAAATTTCAAATCTCAGATATCCAATCTCAAATCTCCAACCAAAATTTCAATGCTAGTGTCTAATCACGAAATTGAATTCTTCGTGATTATTCGTGATTGAGCGGGAAATGCGAGAATAAAATAAAACGTGGTGATTAATGCGGTTACAAAATGTAAACGGCTGAACATTTAGAAAATTCATTTTTTAAAGAAAGTGTGAGATAAAGAATTAAAATATTTATAATATATTTATAATATTTGTAATATATAAAATATTTATAATAACTTCCTGGTGAAAAAATTTCGCTGAAAATATTCTACGTTTTGAAACATTTCAGCGAAATTGCTGAAAATTTATTAAAATTTCACTAAAAGTGAATTTTTCAGTTAACATATTGAAAAATATTGAAATTTCTCTAAAATTAAACTGAAATTTCTCTGAAATTTGGCTAAAAATGAATTTTCAGCAAAAAATCGCTGAAATTAAACTGAAATTTTTCTAAAAAATGCTGAAATTTTGTTGAAAAATGTTTCCAACGTGAAATAATTTCAGTGAAATTTTTCCATCAAGAAAGGTTAAATAATGATATTTTAGAAGTACAAGCTATTCAGTTATAATTCTCTTTATCAAAAATTCAATTTTATTTACTATGATATATGATTGTAATGAATATAGTTTTTCAAAATAAAGAAAAATCATAATTCAATATTTATATATTATATATTATCACTTTATAGTGACGCCACCTGCCCACAGTTGAACAGATATGGCAATCGATAGAGATGTAGGCTTTGTTTAGCCTTCTGTGTCGGTTTGTAAATTTAGATTATTATTTTGTTTCTTTTATTGTTCTAACATCATCTTATTCTCTAGAACAATGAGAAATCTCACATATTCAGCCGTATGCAAGTATTCTTCTCAATTCCTTGAGTGATATACATCCGTCGGTGGTCAAAAATCGGAATTAATATCATCTTAAGTAATATGTTGACTGCACAATTGTAATGAGTATCTGAAAAGAGCTCAATGAAGAAGCCGAAATATGTAATACATATTCTTATCGAATTTTAATATACTATATTATAGAACTTATATATATATATAAGTTCTATAATATAAGTTCTATAATATAAGTTCTATAATATATAAATTCTATAATATATATATATATATATATATATATATACATAGAGGAAAATCGCTGATACTGACATAGGTCTTCTAAAGTGACACCCTCTTATTTCTCAGAACTATTCTCAGAAAACTATTGTACTTTATTATTAATACTAATGAAATCATGATCTGTTTAACAAACTTATAATTCGTATATTTGTGGCTTGTTTTTATACCAAATCAGCTAAAAACGAATTCTACGAATACGAAAATAAATTCTTATGATTTTCTTTTGCTACTTGCGTGGTTTAAATAATAGTGATTTTATTATTGATAATATTATGTCATTTTAAATGCTTGTAGTTTCCTAAATCAGTTTTACTTATATTATTTTTTCTCTTAAATATTTATTTTTCTCTTAATCTTTTCATAATACGATTTTAAATTTAAAATTGAGATGCAGCGTGCGTAAACTGCCACACCTGTCTGTAAAACAGATCATAAGCTAACTTAATCTTTATAATATTGTTTTATAGTGTCAAATAAATCTATTGGGGCTGAAGACAAGCGTGCATATATGGAAAAACTCTCAGAAAACTATTGCATTACATATTTGTATCTTGCAGAACAACATAAAATAAATATGCATTATTATAAAAATGTTTTATAATATACGAAGTGAAAAGATTCTGGAAAATCTTATAAATCTTATATATTCACTTATAGGTATTTTATACAGATAATGCTTGTAAAATAAAAAGAATTTGAATACATAGCATTACTGCTTACTATGTTAGTTTTGGACCCCATTTTGTCAGACGCTCATTTTTGCTTACCTTACGAAAAAATTAGTTATTGCAAAATTAATTATTGCAAATTGCAAACAGTATTATAAAAATTGCTTATAGAAGACACTTTTCGGTATTTTGTACTTTTGTTTTATTTTTACCTTTTGTTTAAAAAATGTTATATAAAAACAAAGTGATCAGTATCGGTGACTTGTTCCTCTACTGAATTACGTTTGACTTTTTACGACAAGAATTTATTTTCTTTAGTTTTTGATTTTTTATTTCCTTTGATTTTTTTTATTTTATTGAGATTTTATTTTTTTCAGATAAAATTATTGAGAATCCACATTATTTATTAGCTGAAGAAAATGAAATTAAAGAATTGTCGGAAATAAATAACGAGGAATATCCTGTTGATGCAAATAATATTTCTAATATCAGCAATTTTTAACGAAAGTTCTTCATTTTCTTCTTTTTCATTTTAACGACAACGAAGATACTCTGGATTTTGTTGACAACGAAAATATTTTTGATTTCAACGACAACGAAAATATTCCTGATTTTGATGACGACTTTGACGAAGTGGACAATTTGGAACCAGGAAATCATTCAGAAGGAAGAAATAACAATGATAACTCTATCATGTTTAAAGCTTTTTGGTACTTTGGGGCTTTCCCAACAATTCTCGCTTCCTTCCTTCCCCTAATAATCACAATCAAGTAAGTACATCTAATTCCCCGAATTATTCCCCCCAACATTCTGACAGCCAAATGTATAATTTTCGGAGTTAATTCCGATAATAATGGTAAACCAGGTATCTCTCTCTCTCTCCCTTACGGGAATGTGGAGATATCGCAACCGTCCAAAAAAAGTGTTAAAGTATTTTAAAGTTCTACAATGGAACTGCAGAGGTACTCGAGGCAATCTAACATCGCTGCAGATCCTATCTAGAGATTATAACGTAATATGTATTCAGAAATTTCTTAAGCCAAATGATATTTAAGGATTAAATCTTTCAAAATCATTAGAGCAGGTATTACACAAATATCTGCGTCTGGAAAATATCAAATTCGAATTTATTAACTTAGCAAACGTTGAATCCGTCCGTTGAATTCCAAATTATCAAACTTCTTTCTCGTAAAAATCCAATCATCATAGTAAACGTATATAGACACCCAGGATACTCCTCTAGAATTTTACTAGAATTTATTTAAGTCGGTTTAGCCGACTAATGTTTTGATAATAGGATTTTAATGCGCATCATAACTGGGGCTGTAGCTCCCAATCAGGCTCAGGCAAAAAACTCATGAAGGCAATCGAAGAGAACTTCGTAATCCTTAATGAAGGAATTTCTACCCTCTTACATGCTGTGAATTTAATTCAGTTATTGATCTGGCAATAGCCTCCCCCACTTTATAATAATTATGTTCTCAATGACACGCATAGCAGTGATCACTTTCCAGTCACGGAGATCAAATTCACTCTTTGATACTTCCACAGATTTTGCTACAAATTGAGATTAAAATCGAATGAATTAAACAAATTCTATGGATGTTTTCCAACAACACAGACATAGTGTTACAGTAAGGTACAGTGTTACACTGCTCGACACAGTAAAAAGCTAAGTACGAGCGTGTAAAATATGTCAACATTACCAACTTTTCAAAAAGTTATTTGATAGCCGTACTTATTTTGCAATAAAATCTTCAATTCTGAAAAAATTATAACTTAAGTCTAAATAAAAATCATAAATCTATTATTGATACGCTAAATATAATATAAGAATAGAATGGAAGACTGCAATGCATTCTGGTGTTGCACTATGAAATTAAACTGCGTTCCAACAAATATTTTACACAGTGGAATACAGTGTAACGTCTCTGTGTCCTAGCTAGAAAACAGCAAGATCATTTTAAAAAACACGGCTCCCGCAATAATAAATAATGAAACTGAAGTCCTCTCTCAGCATAACAAATTCTCCAATCACATCTTGGAATCCGTCAGAAGCCTATTACCTGGCAAGGAAGTGTCAATAGAATCGACTCGAAACAACCCGATCCTCTCCCCTGGTGGAATGAAAAATGTAATAGGACGGTTAAACATCGGAAAAAAATGCTCAAAGAATTTATTTTCTGTCCGAATAGGGCTCATCTTGAAATCTACCAAAAAACCAAAAAGGAAATGTGCGGAATGCTTATTGGAAAACAAGCGCTTAGTTGACAAAAATTAGTCGAAGGATTTAATAATAAAACTTCTTCACAACAAATATGGTCTTTCATTAGATGTTTCAGGCGAAAGAAAGAAGTCACTTCTTCCTCTATTGAAAAGCTCACTAAGGCATCATCTGAAGCAATAGACAAACTATGTATATATCTTCCTTTTGTTTCTATGACCGTACAAAATAAAGGATATGAAGCGTGAGGATCTTCTTAAAAAAAATATGTATGATTGGCTTGAATCCTTTATATTTAACCCTTTATATTTAACGAATTATCAAGAGCCATAAACATAACTAAAAAGCGATTTGTCTTCGATTGACCAGGTAAATTTTAATATAATCTATAATCTTCCTAGGAAATATCAGATTCAACTTTTTAGTCTTTACAACAAAATTTTGACTCTTTAATCTTTACAACAAAATTTTGAAGGGGAGGTTTTCCAGAATCCTGGAAAGACTCACTGGTTGTGTTGATTCTTAAAAGGGAAATGAGACAGACCTATTTCACTGTTATCTTGCTACGTCAAAGTTATGGAACCCATAATCTATTTCAGAGTCAGATGGTTCTTAGAATCTCGACCGATTCTGCCGCAAATTCAATCTTCTAGATGTGTCTCCTATATCGACAATTTGGCCACTCTTACCACTAACCTCAGCTTCATTAACAACTCTCCAACTGTGACAGTCTTCCTAGACATTGTCGGCGCTTTCGACAATGTCATCCCACACATCTCAATTAATCTATTGAAGATTGGTATCCCTGCGCCTATTAGAAAATTCGTAGAAAACTTAATAAGCACAAGATATCTGAATTTTGTAGTCAATAGCTCGTTCTTTGGCTCATTGGATTTCTTTAAAGGTACACAGGGCTTCACCCTAAGCCCCTCTTCAATACTTAAAGGACATCAATTCCCTTCCATCCAGAATCCCGTTTATTGCAATATGCAGACGTCATATATTCTACTCAACGCAAAGTTGAAGCGGCTATTACTTCTGTTCAGAACTCAATTAACAGTATCCTCACCTATCTTAGAATAGATAGGTTGGAACTTTCGCCTAGTAAATCCAAATATAATATATTATATTTTCTCAAACCAAAAAACAAGCGGACGCTTCTAAATTAACTATTGAATTAACTATTAATAACTTTATAGAATCAATCATATAAATTCTTTGGAGTTTTGCTTGATGACAAACTCACAGACAATTTGCAGTTAAAAGTTATCATTGAAAAAGGTAAAAAAATCGTTAACATCAATTTATCGTTATCCGGTGTAAAATCATGCTTCGGCCTTCTTCTCACCATCTATAGGGCGACTCTAAGAAGTGCGGTCGAATACGGCTCGCAGATCTTCTCTTGGAATACAAAATCATTGAATTTTATTAAACTCCTCCGGATTCAATACAAGGCCATTACGAAGGCGTTGAGTTACTGTGTCTCCATATCTATTAACGCTATACTAAGCGAAGGTGGAGAACTTCTCCTACACCACAGATTCAACTTAGCTATCTCCAAGTACGTGGCCAATAAGTTTAGTACTTCGTATGAAGTACTGCGAGAATTAGAATACATAATTTCTCAAAAGAACCGCAGAGCGGAGGCCATCAAGTGTTCCAAACTTTTTAAGTCGTAAGACTTAAACGTCACTTGCAAACCTAACAAAAAGATTATACCATATATTTGTGTACATAAGTAATGTCTAAACCAATTTCATATGTGAAAACTATGTTGGAGTGCGACAAAAAGGAGCAGAATCATTCCATCGCAGCTGACTTCCACTCTAAATCATCTGAACTTAGACAAGGCGCAGTCTCTATTTATACAGACGGATCCAAGGAGCCGGCGTTTACTCTCCGGATTTTGGAATTTCTATCGGACACAAGCTCCTTGATAAGACATCAATTTTTTCAACAGAACTCTGGGCCATATATTAAGTCACACTCGGGATTACAAAAACAATAACATTATTATATTTTCCGACTCCAAAAGCACTGGATGTACTAAACAATAACAGATACATACAGAATAACTACATTATTTATTATATCAGACAAAATGCCTCAAACATCTTAAACACCTCAAAAGAGAGAATAGAAACCACATTTTTTTGGGTCTCATTCAGGTAATGAAAAGAACAAAATCGCCCCCACCTTCAGGGTCTCTATGAGGACATGTTCATTGAATCAAGAAATTCGGTGGAAATAGTTTGCAAACTATCTAAATTCAGCAGCCGAATACAAAGGCACGTTTCATTATGAACACTTTCTCATGAAATTCATTAAGATTTGGTTCGACAAAACCTCATTAAGCAGGAAAAAGATTGTAGTGGTTAATCGCCTCAGATCTAACCATTCCAACTTCAATGATAGTCTCTACAGAGTGAATATTATGGACTCTTTAGCGTGTCCCTGTAGAGCTGATATACAAGATATTAATCAATATAGTATTTATGGTTATCACAAATCTTTTCCTCTTCAAAATTACTGATCTAAATTTTCTGGATCTCCCGGAGACATTTCCTCCTTTCCCTATCCCATTCCCAAATTTTGCAGACTCCTTATGGCCTTTATGAAGGCCTCTGACTTATTCTTTTAATAATCTCCCTTCTTTCATGATGCACGACTACTTCTGGATGGCAGCAGACGCCTGATTTGAGTAAAGCACTATAAACATGATTCGCATTTTTATTCTTTTCCTCATTCCTTGCTCTGTTCTCATTCGTCGCTGAACTGAGAAGGTTATTATGGTCGTTACAGTTGTTACAGATTATAGCTTCTAAGCTATGTTGGAAACTTTATAGCTTTGTATTTATATATTTTCGCACTTCGAAATTTTATCATAAGACTAAGAAACGAAAAGAAGGATATAAAAAAACTGAAATATTATATATTAACGAAGGTAAAAAAAATTTATAAAATATTGCAATATTTTGTTGCGTTGCAGTAAACTGTATCAAGAGATCAAAAAAAGGTATTTGATTATTTAAATTTCCTGCGAATAATATTCATCGACAACTTGCTGTATTGTAAAATAAATATATGACTTGTGAACAAACATCGCTACTTCCTCGCAGATGAGAAATTTCAATCCTTTTCTTCAAATTGACATATTTGGCATCTTATCTAGAAATAATCTGAACGTCAGACACTCTTCAGATCCTGCACTAATATTATAGATAGATATTCAACTGATTTTGAGAGTAAAAATGGAATAAAAGGAGCTACAAAATTTCAAGCAGCAAATACAAATCATACTTGTAATGACCATAACCTGTCACAGCTCAGTGATAGAATGGGGATAGAGCAAGGAGTGGGAAAAGGAATAAAAATGGTGGATGCATATACTTACGTTTCTAGTGCTCTAGTTGGAAGGACAGCTTCCCCCCCCCCCACTTCTAAAATTTTATAAGCGATTTTCATACAAGCAAACATGTATCTCCAACAAAGCGGATACTCAATGGTTCAGTATCAACCAGATTGTAGAGTCAATCAAAAGAAGAAGACTCGTCTATTGGCTGGATTATGTCGCAAAAACGAAAAATGACATTCGAAAAGATCTGCAAGCCAAGAAATCAGGCTAGGATACTCACAAAGGATATTCAATTCTTCATCGATCTTTTGATAGGTGTAATCATCGGAATTGTCTGTGGATAGCACAGTCCTTGCAACGTCTCATCACTCATAGCTGTCCACATGTTTCCACTGAGATTCAACTTAATAGCAAAATATCTAAAATCAATATATAAAGCCAACATATACCATTATCTAAGCTCGATGTACACAATGCTAGAAATCAGTTCGAAACTTCGAATGAAAAAAGAATTGACCAATCACAATGGTCATGTGATCAAATTGTTTAAATGTATTTTTTCTCTGTCCAAGCTCTTAAACCGATTTCTAGCATTGTGTACGTCGAGCTTAAATAATTTTAAAATATTTTTAAAAATTCTTTAAGAAAAAACGTTGATTTTAAATATTTTATTCATTGGATAATAAAAAAAAATGCAAAAATGGTAGAGAATTTTTCAACTCAGTTTTTGACAGCTTAACATGTTTGACAACTATGAAACGTCGCAACGATTATGCCATCCATATAATTCCGATGATCACATCTAGAGTCCCTATAACAAGGTGCGTTATTGGAAATTGGAGGAAATTGTCTCTTTTATCTCGAAAATCGTTTGGCAACTCGCATCTTTCTACTACATATCATCTCACCTGTGTTCAGTATTAACATTTCTAAAGCTAATTGAGCTGCTTGATCTACTCTAGATTCAAAGACTCCGAGTTCGCAGAGCTAATGCAGATTTTCGCGCTTAAATTAAATTCATAACCTGTATATTTATGATAATGTATCCAATTGATTCGTTCGTATCTCTTTAATACTTCTATTTTACAAATAGTGTATTTGAACTGTTATAATGTCTGAATCTACAAACACTCAAACAAATGCTATCAAATAGAAATTGATAGAGTATTATATTAATTATATATAATATTTAACGAGGAAAATAAGTTTTTAATTCTTTTCCTCTTTATGAATTTGAAGTTCCGTATTTAAAAATACAATTTGCTAATTAATTTTTAGATCAAAGTTTATGTTATATATATAGAATGAAATAAAATCAAAAACTATATATTAAAGTCTCTAATATATAAATATATTAAAGACTCTAACAAATATAAATCAAGTAATATAACTTATAAATTTCAAATTGCTAAAATTTATTTTGCAATGTAATATTTTTTTCTAAAAAAATACACCTAACATATATGAGTCTGCTACATTCATGTGTAACGATCTATTTTTAGCATATAAGACTATTATCAGTTTTTAGTAAAGTGAAAGAAATTTTCAATTAATAGGGTATTTTTTATTTATTTTATAAAAATAAACAATTCATTTTAACATTAAAGGACAGTTTACAGCTCTGTATCATTCGGAATTAATTCTTGGCACTCGGATTGCTCGAAGATCATGTGATTAAACTCGCCATCTGCTAGCTCGCATCTCAGACATTTACATTACCGAACGTACCTAATCTGGACACTGCATTCGCGCGCATGCCCGACTGCCATTAATAGTCAAAACCGGAAAAGTATCGCCGTGTTTGCTGCTCAATTTAAATGAATGCTTGCTGTTATATGCGACAATAGAGTTGAAACTATTTAAATAATCCAAGATGAAAGATAAAGTAAAATAGAATTGTATAAACAAGCAAAAATATGTTTAACAGCGTGTCAATATATCTTGCAATCATCTATATAATGATATATATATATAATATGTATTAATCTATACTGCTGTTATGAGAGTCTCTAAACATTTTATTGATAATTATCGTTAACTAGTGATAGCCAATGAGAGCCACGCTTTTTTCCGCAAGATTATCCTGCCATTATCACTAGAGGCCTAGAAAAAGAGATGCAAAATTGCATTGGTTGAGTTAGGTAACCATCGCCATTTTAATTCAGTACAGGTGCTCCTAACCTTATAAGCTGATGACAGTAAGTCAAGAATATCCATTTATTTGCCTCACATTCCATATATTTCTTATCTCAGAATTTATTGAGAAATAACAAAACAAAAAAAATGAATTTTCTTCTTTTTGGTATTTTCGTTTTTTGTATATTTACAGTCAAATACATAGCACTTTCTGCACAAAAAAGTTTTCTAAAGAGTCACAAAATCAATATAGCTTTCAAGAAAAGATTAGATTAAGTTCGATACTAAATATTCACACAAATAAGAATACTTATACTATAATAATAGTTTTTTATTGCAATAGTTTTTTATTTACTTCGACACTTTGTATTGTCTTTTCTCTATATTTTTCTCTATATGATCTATGTATATTATAAAGCTATATCTTGATGCATTAGATGCAATAGTGAATTAAAATAGCGCTCTAATTACGTGATTCAGACAATCAATTAGATTATATCCACAGAATAAAATTGCGAAATTTGCAAATAGATCTAAGAGAATGATTCTATGATTGGCGATATGCGAATCTGCTTACGCACGATCCGCTGGGACATCACTCTAATAGAAGAAAAAAGAAGTAAGCGGCACGGTTTGCGCGGTTCCTATAATTATCTAGTTAGTTTCTGTCTCGCGTACCGCGCTATATTGCACCCTTATTCTCTCTCGTTTTTGATCAAAGTCTCGTTATAAATGCTTTGAAGCATTTGATGGACCAATTAAAAGAAAGAATTTTCAAACTGACCAGTTAAAAAACGCGTTGTAGCATTGCGTTGATCGTATCCTTTGCTGCACTAGTACAAATATGCGGCAGAAACGCGCATATGTATCCATTATTTTTAGGAGCCGATTGCCAGATTCTGTATTCTAGGAACACTAGTCACGCGGTCAAAATTGATGCTGGTATTCGTCAATTTTAATCACGTGTCCTATTTTGACACTCAAATCGAACGTCAGCACAAAAAATACAGCCTAAAGGTGCATTCACAAGCGTCAAGCAGCGGAAGCAGCAACCAATCAACGAGGCGATAAATGCAGTGGCTTAAAAAATATTTTTTTATACCAGCTGATTGGTTGCTGTTTCCGCTGCTTGACGCTTGCATGTGAATACATCTTTAGTTTGCTGAACGCGATTTAAGATACCTTTACATGGCAGAGTCAAGCGTCGAGCAGTATCGTAAACTTGCTATTCGTCAATTTTGATCATGTGACCTGTTTTTAGCGAATAGTAAGCTCACAATGCTTGACGCTTAATGCTCCCACGTCATAGTACCTTTACGCTTTGCCTACGGTTGACGGTTGACAACCCTGCTCGTAGATTAGTTTTGCGCCCGTTCAAATTAATTTGACTGGAGTTCGTTATTTTACTGTGTGGTATAAGTATGAATCTCATTTTACTTGTATAAAGATTTATTTTGAGAAAATAAGTAAAGCTTAAGATAAAAACGTGTAATTTATGAGAATTGATTTATTTGACATAACACGCTTTTCGTTAAATTTAATATTTAATATTATATTTTAATGGAATAATCTACAGAGATTTTGTCTTGGAAGTTTAATGATTTATAATCTATCTGTAATCTATCTGAATTATAGTTTATCAAGTGGTTATATGTGATGAATCCGTACTCTGCGCCAGAAATCAGACAGCCGTCTATGGATAAGTTTCGATATAGTGTACTACTTGCCCCGTTCCAGCCAGCAACAAGAATTGAATTGGAAGCAAAGATAAACACCAATGTAGAATGCTATTTAGATGTGAAAAACACTAGCGACAAGACATTAAACGTATGGGAAATGCATTAAATATTTTTAATCTTCTTTTGTGTAGGATTATACAAAAACTGTATAAAAAGTTTTCAGATATAACTTGGCCTTTTATTCACTTGTTTCATTTAATAATATTTTTTTTACAGGTATCTGTAACAAAGCTACCATCTGTAAAACGTCGGATTGATCTAAGCTTGTCTGAATTAGAAATTCAAGGACATAACAATGGTACATTATGTATCAAATGGTCACCTAGGGAAGCAGGACGCTGGCGAGATGTGTTGCAACTTACTGATAGTAGGCGAATTAAATATGACATTGTTATAGCAACAACAGCTAAGGATGATAAAAAAAGCAACAAAACAAAAAGGCTGAAACCAAGTGTATTATCAAATGTGTCAAGTCTTTCTACATTAACAATAAGCAAACAATCTCGAAATAATATATTGGAAGTTCCATCTATTAGTCAGTCCCTATCTTCCTCTTTGACCAATATTGATACACAAATAAAACAATACAAGCTTGAAAACAATTTAGATAAAGAGAATATTTTGAATAAAAATAATGGAACAAAGAGTTATGCATCGCAAACAAAAGATTATAGAGTTGATGAGATGCATCATAACAGACATGATAAATCAGAAAATATCTTGTGCGAGCAAAATATAAATGTGTGGAGTGACAGTAGTATTCTGCCGCAAGTTTTGCTTCCATTAAATGCACAAGATATACGTAGAGCAACATACATTAAAGAAGGGAAACCTTGCAACAGTATATTGAACGAGCATCATAAAGAAGTTCATGAAAATATGAAGTGTAATAAAAACAAGACGCAGTCCGATTTTTCCATACTTCTGAATAAATTTACATTCACATCTACAGATGTAATTTCGAGTTCACCAACAAGAAGAGAATCTACAGAATCCATAACTTCTCATATCATAGATAAGCATAAGACATTCAATATCAGTCATCAATTCTTTGATACATCCATGATTTATGATGCAAAGACTACTGCCAATACAGTACCTGTATTACAACCAGCAAGTCTGTATAACTTGTCACCAATTAAATCTGATAAATGCTCTCTCATGACTGGTATCAAGGATTTAATTTCATCGTCGCCGATTCAATTTCAACATTACATACCAACAGATTCTAACGAATACATAAACCATTTTATGGTAGACAAAAATCCAAATATTCAAACAACTAATTGCGAATACTTCAGTTTTGAGGTCATTTCTAGGAATGACACAGCAGCAAAGAAGACCGGAGATGTGTATATCGAAATTTCTCCACCAAAGAAGCATTTCTGCTCTAAGATGGTATCAAAGGTGAACAATGCAAGAATCGGCAGAATTATGAAAAATAATACTTTATGTGATGGTAGGAACAGAAAAAAGTTACAAGTGAACATTGCTGCAAGTGAGCTCTGCCTTTATAAAAAAAATTGTATTTTTAATAATATCAATATTGATTTAATAATATCAATACATTATAATTACAGAAAATGATGTGAAGAATATACCAGCAATCAAAATAAACAAATTTTCCCTCAGTACTTTGCGTAATACAAAGTGGTATACTGGAAGTGGTACTTCGTCGTCTAGAGATTCGAGTTTCAGAATACGAAACGAAGAAGAGTACTTTATATACGAAACATGTGGATTAGATCCTTTTGCACCATCTACAATAGAGGATCCATTTCTTAAAAAGTAAGCTAAGCTTTAGTATAATTCATGTAGAGAGAACATTTTATATTAATAAATTTATTTAAATTCAGAATCTATAATTATATTATTAGGTGTACAAAAAAGTTCTGAGCTTTAGATTTGATATAACCGAAATAACAATTTAAATTTTATATATCTTCCCGCCTTTTTGTGGTTTTAAAGCGTTAACATTTGGCCTTCTAAAAT
>Ga0157363_1003025_pt1 | contig 15035 bp, 7 predicted proteins | sample AttsexASBM1_FD_111477 | JGI IMG/M metagenome (GOLD analysis project Ga0157363, IMG submission 111477) | Fungus gardens microbial communities from leaf cutter ant in Ribeirão Preto, State of São Paulo, Brazil - Atta sexdens ASBM1 | ecosystem: Host-associated > Fungi > Mycelium > Unclassified ...
ACACACACACACACACACACACACACACACACACACACACACACACACACACACACACACACACACACACACACACACACACACACACATGTATAAAAAATATAGAAAAATATATTTTTTTTATTATTATATATATTATTATTTCTAACACACTCACACTCACACACACACTCACACACATACCCACACACCCACACATACACACACACACACACACTCACACACACACACACACACACACACACACACACACACACATACATGCTTGTAAAAATTAGAGTTAAATACATTTTTTTGTACGATATGAATTAATTTCTGCTTTTCTAATCGTAGTTGTAAATAATTATTTCGTAAATCTTCGTTCATCTATGAATGAAACGAAATATTTATCACTGAACGACACACGTTCCTAATAGCTTTCGGTATTATTAAAAGCTAAAATATTTCCCTGATAAGGGAGCAACGAGACGCGCACTCGAAACTTACTCAGAATTTCCGGTACAGCGAACTTTAGTATGCCCGGTTATCTTACACGGCGTGCGCGGAGATAGGCGCGGAGGACGAAGATGATCCTGATACGAGAAATTCAAGTGAAGTGTGAAGATAACGAGACGTGCCGAGACCGGGTGTGAAAAAGAGACGGCCGAGGTGAGAAAGAGCGCGCGCGGAAGGTAGACAGAGATAAATGAGAGCAAGGGGGATGGGCACGAGCACGAAATATTTGAGTCGCGTGACACTGTGACGCCTGTAATGCAAGCCGAGGTTTAACCCCTGCCACAGGGAACGCTACGATTCTCTACATAGGGTTGAAAATAGGCGGGGATGGATGATAGAATGCATTATTCAATAACACGATTAATCGACAACATAAATGAATGTTGCGGAACGTAACGAAATATCTATACGCAAAAACGTTCAAGTTATATATCTTATCTTTACGTAGTAACGATAAATGAGAAGGATGATCAGAATTATGTGATGAATCAATTTAACAAAATTAGATTTTATAACAATACAATGGGTAATATTCATTATATCATTTGATAACCGACATAATATCTTAGATAAATAAATGTGAATAAATATATTTCATATTTTTGCTAAATTCTTGATATGACGCGTTCTATTTCTTAGATTTCTCGGATTTTCTCCGAGAACAAAAACTCCGAAGGAAAAAAGGCTTTACGCTACAAGCGTTTTACTTTCTTCGCGACTGCGTTGAACATTGTGTTAAACACCGGTGCACCGGGTTAATGCACTGTTGGCTTATGATAAAATTAAAGGAACAAAAGGAAATTGGAAGGAAAGTGAGAGAGGAAGAATGATGAAGTATGAAATATTCGTGTCGCGTGACGCTGCAATTTATCCGTCGGTGCAACGTCGTTAATACCGGTGCCTACGTACCGTGACTTTGTCACGGAGCGGCACGCTGCATGTGAAGAGAGTAACGTATAACGATCCGCGTGGAAATGCAAGGTACCCCATCCCAAGCTGGGAAGGTGGATTTATCCCTCGATAACGATTGCAATCATTTTGCAATTACGAATGCAGCGGAACGGAGTGACGCGGGTAGTTCCGCTAACGCGGTGAAAATAAATTGTGAAATAACTAACAGTCTGTGCCTCGAATCGCGTACATATCGAAACGAATTGATTAATAAAACACGTCAACAATATTGGCGGCGACGAGACGCCGATAAAAGATTGATTAAACGCGCAGAAGCGGTTACTGGAACTGAAAACAGTCGTGAATAAATCAAACATGGATAAATGCGATATCGCGAATAAATTTCTACATTTGTGACGAGAGCAGACCGATTTCGATATATAAATTTATAAGTTTTTCGCTGGCATTGAACTTAATAAAACAAGCAAGAATTACGTCTTATTCTATTCTTCTCGTTCTCTTACATGTATATCTCATGACGATTTGCATCTTTGACGATTTGGATTACTCGTGTCTCTGTGAATAATCCAACGATGATAATATCGTCACGGCAACCGCAACGAGATCCGACAATTCCGTAATTACCGATATATACTAAGATGGAATACAATAAAAGGAGGAAGAAGAGAACGAAGAAGCGAGAAAGAAAAGGGAGGAGCAACACAACGGAAATAAATCTCCGCGTGATTGATCGTTTGCCATGAATTGCGCGTCCGAGCGATATTAATGCACTATCAGTCGTGACGGGTTCGCACGGATGGCTCGCGTGTACCGCATGTGTAGCTTTGACGAGTCTGTCGTTCGTCGCCTCTGCCCGATATTTATGCGCACGTTTTTTTTTGCAGCAAAACGAGGGTTACGAGAAAAAAAAGACAGCTCCGCTTGAAATTTCGCGCGTGTCGGGATACAACTAAGTTTTGGCTACTGCATTCCCGTTTCTCCTTCTTCCTCTTTCCTAGTATGTCAATAGATTTGTTCGCGTCGCAAGCTCCAACATGCTCCAACAAGCTCCTACCACAATTCCTATTTACAACTTTATCAAGCACGTTGGAATGAGTAAGAGCTATGGTAAGAGCATATTACAATATTGGAGCATGCGACGCGAACAAACCTAATAATGAGTTCTGGAATATGGAGCACGACAATCGGCATCGTGAATCTATCATAGTGTAATGGTGCAGCATAGAAAAGATTTGGTTCCTAATTGATTAATAAAGTTTTGTGATTAGATATTTTATCTATTATTCTTGCTTTCATTCAGAAGCATTAAAAAAAATTTAGATCGATTAGATTCACAGTATTATATATTTCTTTCTATTTAGAAAATAAAATTAATGATTAAGGAGAGAGAGAGAGAGGGAGAGAGAGAGAGAGAGAGAGAGAGAAAGAAAGACAGAAATTAATAAAGTAATTTAATCAAATTTCATGATATGGAGATATAATTACTTTTATCAGTAAAAATGTATAAAATGTCTTTAATTAAACTTTGATCATTTTCCGCTAATTCTACTTTTATGTGATCATTATTATTCAACCAACGAAATGACATGAATGACAAATTTTTCTCTCAATTCTTGTTTTAACTTTTGATTAAATTTTTAACTGCACAAAATTTGGCATGCGATATATTGTTCAATGTAGAAGCGTCGACTTTGTGAGCTTAAGTTTTCATCATCACTCAGCTTATTAACTTTGTGAGTATTGTGACTTATTTCACAATAGTGACATATCTCTCAATTTTTTGAGAGGAAAAACTTGAAGATATTATTTTGCGATGCAATATTCGAACTGCTGCGTTAGAGGGAAATATTGTTGAAGAAGATTCAAACTATGAGTTGAAACGTTCAAGGTTTATAAATATTTAATATTAAGAAGACTCTTGCGCTAATTAATAATCGCGTTGAATTCTATAGCCTGTATTATTAATTTTATATTTTTCTAATTTGTTTCAATTAAAGGAATCTATAAAAAGCTTATTAATTTTTTGTTAGTTTTTTAATTTCTCATTTATCATATTTAACTTTGAATCCTATTTTTCTAAAAAAAAAAAAAAAACATTTAATGTTTAATATCAAATGAAAGAATCAGGTGCGATGGACATGTCCGAAGAAAAATTTCCGGATTGCTTTTACAAAGGAACGAAAAACAACTTCTTCTGTAAAGGCGTTTGCTTTGTAATCAAGTTGCATTGACAAAACCAGTTATACTACGTAGCCTAAGAATTTATAACATCGATCTGTGGAAATCGATTTCCGATTAGATATCGGACAAGCTTCCATCCGCAATCCGATCGCAATTGCCCCGACCACGAATCACATTGTTTCGCAATCAAAGCGGCATGTTTCCAATGTCATGAGCTCGTCGACATCGATCAACGCCTCTTGCTAATATTCAAACTCGAGGAAATGTATTAATTAATCGAAGAACAAGATTTTATCGCTTTACAATATTTAAGCTAAATTTGAAATTGCTTTATATTTAAACATTTTTTTTTAGCAAAAAGCTAATTAAAAAGATGTAATGAGGTAAAAAATTTCATTTTTTATCATGTATCAAAAGTGTTACTATATATAACAACAAATATCACGATGGAAAAGATATTCTCTTATATAAAAAAAACAATACAAAAAAAGAAGAATAAGACTCTTTTTTGATGACTTTATCTATCTAACTGACTACATTTCCTTTCACAAAGAGCCTTCGAATGTTGTAACCCGACACCTTGATGGATCAAAGCCACGGCAACGTCGTTAAAGATGGAACTGGTCGTTTCCGCTTTCTCTTCCTTCATTCTGGTTGGTGGTATTTCTCGGGCCGCGTAATGTCAGCAGCCGCTAAAAAAAAGCGTTCAAGAGGAGAATGTGGAATAGTCTTACCTCTCCAGAGGCGACTGCCTCGCCTGGAATGAAGAGTTCCGGATAAACGTTGTCCAGGTACCACTTGAACGACTTGCACCCCAGTTTCTTCCTAAGAGCTTTTCGCTCCGATATGTCGCCGTAGTTGCCCTACAAAAGTTCAATGTATAGTAGAATAGTGCTAACAACAAAAGATAAAAAATATGAAAATTGCGTGGATATTAAAATAAACATAAAGAGAGAGATTACACATATAAAAATAATAATTAAAAAATTTATAAAACAAAAATAAAAATAACAGTTAAAAAATTTATCGATTAAAAATAAATCGAAATAAATGAATAAAGTAAATTTATAATTCATAAGACTTTTTTATGTCTCTTAGAATAGAAAATATTTGTTAAAAAATTGTTTGCTATAATTCAAATTAAATCGCAGAAACAAGAAAATTCATGAAGAATAAAAAAATTGACGATACAAAGTTTTATTTTTTTATATTTTACAATAATAATTATTTTTCAATAATAAAACGCTGCTTTATTTTTTATTCAACATGGATCAACTGGACCATCTTGTTTCCAATAACTGTTTAACCTAACCATTGATGTTACTACTGCGAACCTTTATTCACGCCTAAAAATAGAGATAAACAAAGAGCGATTTATCTCATTACATTATGAAGCCATCCATGAGGACGACATTCTCGATAGATTCGATCATTACATAGAGCGACGTGCTTACGGAAGCGATTTATTCTCTACGCTTCGATTTATCTCGCCGATTGGATCTCGGCAGGAGAGCAGGGGCGACAAGCATCAAGGATAAATGACAGATCGTTATAGAAGGGGTCGAAAGAAACGTCCTTCGTCGGAGGAGAGCGAGGACATGCGCACGAGCCTTAAGGGCACTTGGCGCGTTTATAGCCCTTTTTACGACAAGTCTTGGTCTACGATCCTCTCCATCATCGACCACCTTTATCGTTATCCTTCATCCCATTCCAACCAACCCATTCAGCCAATGTTTACGGGAAACTTGGATTAAAGAAACATACTCGATGATTTACCGATACACCGCGACAAGAAATGGAATCTTTAGCTCACGATAAAAGATAATTTATCACTAATTATCTATTTCCTGACAGGGAATATGTGCTACAACTCGATATAATTTCGAATATAAATTTTTAAAAATTATTCCTGTGTTTTTACAGAATATTTCTCCTATTTCTATTTATACGAATATTGTTGAACATATTGAAGTTGATTTTCATTTAATTAGTCGTATAAAATCCTTGTCTCATTTTATTTTCCGCATCTTACATCGATCGCTATGATAACTCGCTACAAGGATTGCTCCCCCGTAGCATTTGCACAAGAGGTTCTATATGAAAAGAAAGTTATGCATGCGACGATGCAAGTACTCACCTTGTCGTGACCTATCCTCTGATAGTAGTACTTGGCGTACTCGTCCAGCCACACTTCGCTCAGTCTTATGCTATTCCTCTTGAGCACGTTCACGCCGTTGCGCCACTTGTAAGGCGAACGTTTCCTGAAGATGTGACCCACGTGCGAGCACGGCACGATTTCCAGGGTGCCTGAGAACGCGTCGAGTTATTAGATTAACGTTTTCATTCGGTTGAATTATACGTTTACACGTTGCTGGCTAGTTTTAAGAATCGTGTAAATGCAAATAAGTTAAAACATGAAAATAAAAAAAGAAACATTTGAATAAAAACATAAATGCGTGCAATTTTTTTCGAAATAAAGAACAACGAAAATATAATGCATAAAAGGAAAACAATTCGCATTTAGCGCCAAGAACAAAATAAAAAAAAAAAGATAATTCTTCCATATTATAAGATTACAGTGATTTAGAACTTCAGTTTCCTAAATTAGAAAAACAAAACCTTTTTTGTTACTCATCATGTTGTCTTACCTCCGCACATCCAGGTTTTAAATGATAATTCAAGATTCTCGCCACCCCATATGTCGAAGCCGCTATCATATGTACCGATCCGTTCGAAGAAGACTCGGTCTATTGAAAAAAGGCCGCCAGCCATCGTTGGTGACCAAACGGGTTCGGCCGGGTTTTTGTGCCTCTTTCTCTCTCTCTCTGGTACCGCGTGCCAATTGAACTTGTTAACAAATGTTGATATATGTCAAGAATCCGCCCATAAATGGTTATGACTTTTTGATCATATAATATAATATTACAAATTGATAACTTTATAAAATGAGATTTAAAAGTCATTTAAAAAATTAATTGTCTTACAATTACATTTTCCAGTTTTTTATTTATTTTTATTTTTTTTTAATCGCATCTTGTCAGTTTAGAAACAAATAATTTAAAAAAATATAGATGTAAAACACTTTCTATATAATAAAATGCAGTCCCATAAAGTGGCTTTTACACGATATATCAGTTTCTTCCCCAGTAAATAATTAGTTTGGTGTCACGCTGTCGCGTGTGAAAATCAATTGCATTCCGGCAAGACAGACGTAGGTATTTTCTACCGTTTCCCAATGTTCGGAAAAGAACGGCGTGAAGATTTCGTTTACCTGGAGATTCCAATCGAATCCACCGACATTTACACCGCTCGAGTCGCGCCAGTGGTATTCCAGGGTAGTGTCGTCTATAACATCGATCACCGGACAAACTACCGTCGTCGGATCGCGCGCGATCCGATCCAGAAGAGGTTCCAGCCAGCCCTCCGTACATTCACAATGGCTATCCAGATATGTGAGGACCGGAGCTTTGGCCGCCGCAGCGCCTAACAAGCGCGCCCTGATAAGGCCTTCACGTTTATTCGCTCTAATAATTCTCACTTTTGGATAATTCATCATATAGTCCTCCAATTGGCGCTTGAGATGAGCTGCGAAAGGATTGATTTTTCGTTATTTCACCGGACAAACAAACATCAAAATAATAAAATATCGCGTTGCGTAATTAACTTATTTCTATATTTATATCCTATTATATCTTTCATTGTGTTACTGAATACTGAATAATGGAGTATTTGTTCTATCTTAACTTTAAAATATCTTACATCCTTTTTATAGGAAATATCAGCATTTAATATTAAACAGTCATATAATTCATGGCATAATCTCGTAATACGCAGCGTTATTGACGGAACTTGTCGTCTTTAATATCAGAATTTGCTTGAATATTAATCTCGCGGATCTGTAGATTTTGTCTCAACTACCATTGTTTGCTAGACCTCCGCCGATTTGGAATAGGTATGAAGTTGGTAGGATCTATGCTTCGATAAACGATAAATGCAACAATAAAGTGAATATACTCGAGAATATACCCGTTTCTCTAGGTTTCTCTAAAATCGATTACATCCTTAATGTCAGATTACGGTTTATTTATGATGTCATTCGCAAGCTGTTGCGATAACAACAATTACCCTTCTCGTTGTAAATTTATTTCCTATTCACAATAAATTTAATCGTATGCTAGATAGAAAGAACGATAATCCTGGTATAATAATCCATTTTAATTACATTTTTCTTATACATAGACACGTGTTATTAACATTTCAACATCTGATTAAAAAAAAAGTAGCTGCTTATCCTTCTAATAAAGATTATGTCCGCTAAACTAGTCTCTAATTCGCCATTAAGGTATCTAACGATTGAATATAGAAAAAGGACGTAGGACAAACTTTTGAAGATTTGTTTAACTGGAAAATAATAATAAGCTGTAACTTAAAATAATAATAAGCTGTAACTTTACAAATAAATATTGTAATAAATATTAATATTGTTACTGTTATCCGATTAAAAGGCGGAGTTCATGTATTTTAGGCAATTTGAAAAGTACACAGGGATGGGTTCATCTTTTTTCTTATTCAATTTTACTTACTGAATTACAAAATCGTGGTTAAAATTGTCCAAGTAGTTCGGAACATTTTTTTTTTAAACAAGAGAAAACAACGGTAATTTTACCACTTTGTTGAATCATATCTAAAATTTCTCTTTATTTTTTATATAAAAATCATTTCTTTTTTTAAAATATTATAAATTATTATTAAAGTCATAACTTTTATTTGCACTATACAGGGTAGTCCATTTTAATCAATACAGTCAATTTTCTCGAAACGATTAATAATGTTTCAGATAAAACTGAAATTGTTTCAAAGAGGACATATTTTGGTCATAATTTTTTTCGAGATAGAGACATCGAAAAGATATGAAAGTTATCCACTTTTTTAAATAGAATTAAATGATTTTTTTACATAGTGTAATTATTTTGCATATAAAAGGATTAAGTAGAGATGTAAAAAAACCATTAGTTTACGAGATATTTTATAATTTATTCTAGCACATGTTGATCTAGCACATAAAGTGTTAAATATTTCGTAAACTTAATTTTTTGATAATCGTACCTTCATTATAGTAAGTAAATTTGAGTAACAAAAAAGGTGAATCCTTGCGTGTTTCTCAAATCGCCTAAAATGCATGAAACTCCTTTATCGTCACAGCATTTTATTATTTTCTAAGAATCATAGGACCACATATATGTGAGTACCAATAATAGGAGACAAATACCTTTTAATAGCTGAATTTTTAAGTGCTCTCTTATATAATTCTATGTGAATTTATATATATATATTATGTAATCCTTTAAATTGCGCGCCAAAATAATTTTTCGGTTATGAAATGCAAACTCCATAAAAGTACCGCAGTAATATTACAAATTAAACTGACTAGCAATTCGATAATTCATAAGCATCTTAGAACGATCAATAATGACATTAAAATCTCCAAAATTCGGTTGCACCAACATTACTCTAATTTTAAACGAGACTTGAAACTCTCTTCGTTCCTGTCTCTTTTCGGTTTTAAAACGAGATAGAGAGAATTTTAAATTTCGCTTAAAATCAAAGTAACATTGGTGCAATCGGGCCTAAATAATTTTATTACGCCGGCGAGGAATCGATTTATTATTGTTTTAAATTTCTTTCTCTGTTTTTCATTTGAATATACACAATTCTGATCTTAAAAAAAAATAATATCGATATTGCCACTGAAAATCTTCGATGTCACTTGTGTGGATGCTTCGAGATCTCAGTCTGTTATCTTGTATTATTTTTGACAAATATAAGCGAGATGTAAATTTAAAACATATATCTGCCTATAGTTACGGATCGCTAGGCAGCAATTAGGATATATTTGTGATTTATTCTTCGTTAAGATGGCTTTATGAGGGATCGTACCACTAATCCTAAGCCTCTGCCCTGTAAGCTCGATTAACTATGGATAGTATAATGGGATTCTACGGATCAACGTGTTTCGTGCAAGAGCAATGATTACCGCACGAGACATTTGATTTTATTTCCTTTTTATTGAATTGCATGTCTGATAAGCTTTAATACAAAATCATGCTCGATTGCCATTCAGCGATTCCGTATTGCGTATCGGTTCACAAAAAGAATTTTTTCGTGCCTCGTGCCGAGATATAGGAAACTATATAGGGATCGTTGTATAGAGCTCGCTGATAGTTACGAATCGAGAAAATGTTCCTTTCGAAGTACACTGAAGTGTGTGTTGAACGAAGAGCGTTACGTCCTTGTTAGCTGCACTCGAACGAGAAGAGATGAACCGTAAGAGATCAGAGATCAGACATTTAATACACGCGCAACTGGCTCGCGCGCATGGAATCCGCGCGCATTCCAAACCGAATTAATTTCTAATGAATTCCCCGAACACAAAGAGGCACGCATAAACCGACCCTGGCCATTATTGCAGATTTTATTATGACTTTGCTGAGTGCACTATATGAGGCGTAGATAATGGAACCACTCAAAGAGCACAGTCTGTCGCCGTCGAGAGCGCTCATAATTAACTCTGTAATCCCCGTCGCCAATCCCCTTTATAAAAGCTAATTATCGTGCGTGAGTTTTGCCGAGAAAGGCTAAAGTCTACGCTGTAACTTTCTTGTGGACTTGTATTAATCATTGAATTCATTTTAACCCACCGCGCGTTTCGGTGAATAAAGAGATAATTTTTTAATATAATAAAAAATTATCATATTGTAATATAATATCCATATAATTGAAATAAAATATTCGATGACTAATTATAATTATATAAAGAAATTCATACGTATAAAGGAACTCTCGAATTAGATGTTGCAATTTTATTTTAAATAAAAGCATGCATAAATTCATTTATCGTGTTCGCATTTTTTAATTATCTTTGCGAAAAAGGAAAAGCATATGAGAGGCAGTGTTATATTTTCCTTCTGTGATAAAGCAATCAGTTGTCTGTTAATAGTTAATATAAAATATTGGCCAGGAAATTGCTGAAGCAAGTAATTATGTTTATAGGTTTAACTTCCGGTCGGGACGAGAGCTTATCTTGAGCTTTTAATAAAGATTGCAGCAACTATCCTAGCTATATACACTGCTTTCCCGAATCCAGTTTAATCTCAGACACCCTTTCTCAGGATTTTTATGTTCATCCGCCTGTATTATTTGGTAGGATTCCATGCGATTATCGATTGTCTTTTCTTCGATATACGATTAAAACAAAAAATAATATAATATTTTTAATTCAGGAATGTTGACGCAAACCTTCATCTATTCTGAAATTGATATTTTATATGTATCAACCCGTGTGAATGCATATTTTTTAAATATAACTGACGCTCATAAATAGTTTATATAACTATAGATATTTTTTTGCTAACAGTGATTCCAGTTTTACTAGTTTTGTAATTTAGATTTCGATTTAGTGGCTGTTGTATAAACGTTAGTTTATTCGAAAACGTGCAACTACGTTGAAGCTATAATTGCCTTTTTGCATCCAAACAATGCGTACGTATTTGTTTCGCCCGCATTTACGAAATTACATGTTTCATATATTTCTATCAACTTCACGTATGTGCCTTTAGGCGAAAAACATATATTCTGACAGATGAATATGAATAATTGCAAACATAGTTTTTCAAGTTAATAAAGACATCAAAACTTGAACAATGACAAATATTTCTTCACCGAAGTGTACATATATATGTACATTTTTTATTTCTTCATTTCACGAAAAAGCATTTATTATAAAAAAAATATAGAAACAGCTTCAAATAGTTTTTCTTCTTCAAAATTTCTTTCTCTAAATTTTCTTTTTCTAATAAGAAAAGTTTGGCAAAACAATTTTTTTAAATCTGAAATTCGCAAATAAAATAAAAATATAGAATGCAAAAAATATAGAAACAAAATACATTTGAACCTGATTGTCATACATAGCGATTTATTATTTCGTCTGATAATTTATAGTTTAATTTAGTTTCTGGGATATTAACAAAAATATGGAAATGTTAGATTTCTTTAAGTGTTTTCGATGTTAGAATCGAAATAGAAAATTTATATAATTATATATAATTATATAATTACAGATATAGGTACATATATTTTATTTTTGCAAAGTTTCAGATTTTTACGAGTTTTCAGATTGAACCTTTCTTATATAAGCATTCCCATAGCTGTAATTTTTGATACACTATAGCGCGTTCACGCCCAATTTCGGAAAACGAGAACAAGTGAGGACGTTAAACTTATAGAGAGCCGAGCAGCAGAGTTTGTATGAACCTCTCGTAATTTTCAGAGTATCTGTAAAGCAGGCTGAGAGTTTCTCTTCTATTCACGTCGCGGCGACAGTAGAGAGATGGATTGCAATTAATCGATCTATCGCAAAACTACGAAACACTGTCGCGATAACGAATCACCGTTCTGAATAGAGACGCGGTTGTACGAGCATGTACGCGAATATAATGGTTCGCGGTTTCCGTTCGCGTTCTGTGCTTACGAGTTCCCCTTTTGGCGTTCTATCGAGGATTTTTCATCGTTCGGCGATGAGAGCTGCACGAGGATTTATGACGCTACGGAAACGATATGCTATGCCGCTTCGATCGAGCATAGAAGATATTTCGTTTTGAATCTAAAGTACGTGTGCGGTTCGAGCGATAACGCGAGAGTAACTCGTCTACTTTTCGCTTTATACGAAAGAAATAAACCTTGAATATATCATATGTCATGCAATAGAGATACAAATTACATATTAATTTTCCCCATAAATGATCATATAAATTATTTCTCGTAATTTTCTGGTATCGAAAACAAAGTTAAAATCTGTTTTGAAGCATGTATAAATAAAATAAAGTCTACTGTGCGTTATTATGAAATTCGACAATTTTAACTTTCTGGAGTTGACGGTAGATCCATTGGATTTAATTATAAATTTCTTTGTTAAAAATATCGAACAATTCAATTCTTTTTATGTTGCATTATGCAAAAATTAGATTATTCTTATTAAAATTATATTTACAAGAGAATCGTTAGAACATCTTTCATTGATTTTGATGAGCTTTCTTGGATTTTGATAAATTATAGAGCATCAAAAGATATTAGATCCAGCATATTTTTATACGTTTATTTCTAAGATTTAGGAGTCCCCCTGAAGAGTAAAGAGAATTTAAAAAATTTGACATTTTCGACAAATATAACTGTTATTAAGAGTATAAAATACTATAAAACTTTTATATAAAACAATTGTTCATATACCTGATAGTTGCAAAAATATTCGAAAATGAAATAAGTTTTATTATCGAGAAGTTATTTTCAAGATGTTGTTTCGTCTCATAAATCTGGAAATAAACACATAAAAAATAATCTAATATTTTTTTTTTTGAAATATATCCAAACTCTAAAATATATCCAAATCTATCAAAATCAAAAGACAATTACGGCGGTTCTCTTGTTAACATTTATTCTTTTTATACGAGTTACGTTTATTATTTTGATTCCTTAAAATTAGTGTTTTTTTAATTAACATAAATTAAATAGGTCTCATAGATGCAGCATCAGTAACAGTATTATAGATTTTAACATCAGAAAGATAATAAACGAAACTTGAAAGATAATAACGAATTTGTTAACTTTTCTGTATTAGAAGAAAAACAACTTACGCATGTCGGAGAAATCATCGACTAGAATGATTTCCTGTATGAGATGTTCTGGCGATCTATCCAGCACGGAGTGCACTGTACGCAACAACACAGACCAAGCTTCGTTGTGGAAGCAGATAATTACTGCTGTAGGCGGAAGATCCTTCAAGTACCTACCAGATTCCTTACACCTAAAACAAAAAGAATCAAAGCAATCATCAAATAAACCGTTAACGATTGTGCTGTAAAGGAAAATTGTGTTGTTAAAATTATATTTCATATACAAATATTACTAACGAAGCAAAATATCGAAATATCGTTGCATTTCATGTTGAATATAGGTCTTGTCTACGTCCCTCTAATAATATTAACTTCGATAGCGGATTGTATGATTGTTTGCAGAACAATCACGAGCACAGCGCATCAATAGTATGGCTGAATCGAGTTCTTGATCTGTAGACCGCAACAGGGATGATTAAGCGAAACCGATAATATGTACGAGAAGATATGTCAGGAAAATACGGTAATACGATTAAGGTAGAGAATGTTCGTAAACTAAACGCCCACGAGGTGTACGCTCGCCCGAAGCTCACCGCAAAATGAATTCCAGGGATGCAGGGATTGCGACTTCCGGACCTAGTTAATGCACGAACACATAGCTAGCCGCAGACACACGCCGCGGTTTATGGATACGCCAAATAAAATGTATGTGTTTTTCGCTTTTTTCGTAATACTTGCGAGAGCGAGAGATTGCCGTTTCTGTGTATTAACATATTCTCATCAAATTCTATACACATTGTATTTATCCAATATTTACTCTGTTGCATTCGCTATTCGCGATTTTGTAGTCTCATAATGCATTTAATACATGAATACATTTCGATTCACATCGATGTCTTCGTAATTAGCTCTACTATAAATACGTATGCTTCCACCCATGAGATAATTATCATATATTAATTCAAGGTATTCGTTTGTAATTAGCGCATTATACTGCAGCCGAGAGTAAGTACATTGTACACGTTACGATTGCGCGCATTGCGTGCTAATGAAGCGATTATGAGATGTGCCATTCAATAACGGCCATTACTATGATTACCATCTGTGAATAATTTCAATTAACAGCTGCCAGCACACGCATCGTTCACGAAATGTACTGTTTGCTAAATTTCCGATTTATCCTTCCTGGTGTACCGAAGCGAATATCTACTCGTGAATGAGATCCTTTCATAATCAGTTTCCATGTCGGATTGGAGGTGTTTATGTCAGATGAAATGTAAAACTTAATGTATCTATATATGTATATTTATACGTCTACATTTTTTCATAGGAATATTTTTTCGTTGCAAAAACAGCTTGAAGTATAAACATAATAAATAATCTTATAATAATAATCTTATAATAATTCTTCAGTTAATTTGAGAATTAGTCAAGGAAAATAAGATAATGGTAAACAGTTAAATAACAGAATAATGATAAGCTAAATAGAAAAGAAGAGAAACTTCTTGAAAATATTTTGCAGATTGAAATAAAAATGTGGACATATTAGAAAAAGATTACTGAGATATAATGTATTTTAAAACATTGCAATAAAAATTACAAGATAAAATATTAATAATTTAATATCGATAATGAATAGCGGCAATGTAGAGAATAAGTACATTTACATGTCATATTGTTTCATATTTATCCAAAAAAAAAAAAAAAAAAAAAAAAAAAAAACCTTAAAAAATTTTTTAAAAAAAAAAAAAAAAAAAAAAATAATTTTTAAAAAAATTTAAC
>Ga0157363_1003026_pt1 | contig 15033 bp, 8 predicted proteins | sample AttsexASBM1_FD_111477 | JGI IMG/M metagenome (GOLD analysis project Ga0157363, IMG submission 111477) | Fungus gardens microbial communities from leaf cutter ant in Ribeirão Preto, State of São Paulo, Brazil - Atta sexdens ASBM1 | ecosystem: Host-associated > Fungi > Mycelium > Unclassified ...
CACACACACACACACACACACACACACACACACACACACACACACACACACACACACACACACCACACACACACCACACACATATATATATATATATATATATATGTCTTTTTATAGACACGACTTTTCACTCGATATAGCTATTTGTATCTTCATTTAACATTTACATGAGTAGCATATAAATCTAGTAAAAAAAAATCACTTGACGAATCAGCTTGATAACGAATTATATGCATTAATGATAAATTTCCGAAGTGATACGAATTGCGTTATTTTTTTTTTACGTATGATGATACATATTTTTAGAATACATTTTATACACATATACATATATATTTTTCTGATATAACTTAATTTCGTTTAATAATATAATTAATAATAATAATAATAATGTTCAATAGATAATTTGTACGCTATCTTAAATTGTACAAAATGTATATATTAATTTCAATAAGTTATTCGAGGCTAGAGGACAGTTACTTTAACAGCTACGTAAATCACGTATCTTCGTGGCAGTGCAGCCGAGATAAATCATTATCTAATCAGATTTCAATTTCTTCGTTTATTGTTGATCATTGTGTACAATCAGTGTACGAAAGTACTGTCCATTAAAGATATAGTAGGCCAGAGATTATAATAGATTACTTCACGTAATTCTGTAGTGAAAGAGCATCCTTCTCCCCCTTTCCACTCCCTTGCGTCTTTCGGCAGCAAGCGATACATAAATGTGTTACCAACATTTAATTAAAAGACTAGCTATAATCTTTTTCATTATCAGTCAGGTGCTTTTTAAGACACCATGATAAGGCAATGCTGTGATTCTGTGGTCACTTGCAAAAAACTATTACTCTTTTCTATTTACCAAATATATATGAATATTTATATATCTTATGTATATATACATATACATATATATTTTTTTCTACACGATAACAAACGAACAAGTGCTTCAAATTTAAGCATATTTTTTGCAAGCAACCTTGCGTTTCTTATTATTTAAATAATCAATATTTATGTCTCTAATTCGTATATAACATTTATAAGGAAACAAGTGAAGCAGAAATTGATTTACAGATTATATACAAAATTAAAAGAAAAAGAAGAAAAAAGAAACGATTCGTAACTTTCTCTTAAGGATATCATTACATACATTTCGTTGCCCGATGGAGCATTACATCAGTGTACTCAATATATGATATCATCAATACATAATATCTAACGAGATATCGGATGTAAATGCACTGTCGACTAACAATCCTGCGAGTAATTAAGTAATACCAAGCACAAATTCGAGAGTTTTTGTACATGGACACGGCGTGGAAATGAACGAGATGACACCGCTATTTTAATTCACGTCGATATGTCCTGCTAGAGCGACTTCATGATCCCGCAAAATTATATGTATACTCAAGTAGAATAGATCCTGGACGCTTTGAAGTCTGCGACAATGCGGTGTATAACGATGTATATACAATTTATATATCTACAATGCTCTTACTTTTTAAAAAAGAGAATCGTAACAAAATGTAGAAAAACACGAATGACACTTTTATATACAATTAATCCTATCGATGCCACTTGTTGTATCTGCTATGCAGCAATAATACATTTAAAGAGATTCCCTCTTGTCCATATGATACATTATTACATATCCATAAATAATATACTTCTATTTTATGATTCATTCTTTTCTTTTGTCCTTTCTTTCACTGCCAAAAAATATATACCGCATTTACATCAGATTAGTGGAAGAGAAATGCGCTCGGACGCTACCTTTTCTCTATTAATCGATAGTAAATAATCTAGATATATTGGGCAACAAGTAACATCTGTTCCCATAAATGAACTAATATATCATCATATTTTAATATACAGTATATATGATACAACATGATACAATTCGGATTGCATTGAATAACTTGGCGATTGGCATTTTATCTTCTCATGCAATTCGTGAGAAATAACAATATATATATCCATAGTACTTACAAGGTGACAAAATATTTGTATATATCTCTCTGTCTCCTCTCTCTGTACAGTCTCTACAATTCTTGCAACATATTTGAGTTTCGCATTGAAATGTCCGAAACTTTAACGATTCAATGATGATCAAGATGAAAAGAACAGGACATTGAATCCGACGAAGAATATTATCGAATTATATCTGCAAAACTTCTAAGTACAATATCAAAAAAATGAGACCAAATCGAAGGGGTTTGCGGCAACAATATGCTAGGAGAAAGATACGAAGGAAGTTTCACGGACAATTCTATAGTGAAATAAGTGAAAAATATCGCAAGTTCTTCAATACCTTAAAAACAAAACAGGAAAAACGAGATGCTAAACGTTGCGATTGTAACCACAGTGAAACTTATCAATCGAAATAAGTTAAGGATTTCACATGATTGAGCATGTCATTATCCGAGTCCTTCAATTTACGATCTAATGGCGAGTATTGACTTCGTGGAAGTAGGTAACTAGCGTTCGACATTGTTAGTATGATATATTTGTTCGCATTAGAAATTAATTTCCACGCTTTCACGTTGGTGCCAGACAAAACTTTCGAGTGAAAATCGGATCGCAGATGGCTAGCAGTCGATACGTATGGAATACATCCGCAAGTCTGCTAGTCGGTAGAACAAGTGTACAAAAATGACTGTATGTTGACGCATTTCGGAGATGTTATGCTAAACCTCTGCTCCCAGATCGCGTACTCCTTGCTCGGCTATCGGCACATACTTGTCCTCGATCTTCACGAGTAGGATGACTTTGTCGACGTGCGATCGTCGATTGGGGTCGCGATGATTCGGCGACCAACGATGAACTACGCAACCCTCCATGCCTCTCTCTGGTACCCAATGTTGCCAGCCGGAACGACCACCTTGCTGTCGCATCCTTTCGTCTGGCCAAATCACATCTATACGTCGACCCAAATTGATAGCATCGTATACTTGATTAGGGTCCATAATCTGTTCAAGAAAAATCATCTCATTAATGATTCATCTATATTTTTATAAAATATTTCTACTTCTTTCATATAAATCTATCAATAATACTATGTAATCAGATAGCGATTAAAAGTTTCAAATAATAAAGCTATAACTTGAATTTTGAATAAAACATCAGATATAATTTTAAACAATTCATTTTAATTCGACTAATGGAATAAATATGGTTGAGAGTGACTCTAAGGCATTTTTACATATAATTTACAATAAGTTGATGTAAACTTGATGCATATGATGCTATGATACTTACGCGAACTCTTTGAAAAACTTCCTCTTTTTCTAGCTTACTGGAAAAACTCGTCTCACTCTTCGTCTCCATTTTAATATCATTATTACTGAGAAGTCCGGCCAAACTGGCGAGTGTCGAGCTGGTTGGCTTCCCGACGGAAGCTAGCGAGCCTCTGTTACCACCGAGAGAACCCGTATTTGCACGACCGAGGGAACCCCGACCAGTCGAACCGCCGATTTGACAGCCAGACTCCATTGATTGAGAACCGGAAGTGTTGTGACCCGATTGAGCATAGCCTATCATTCATAAATTATGCATGTAAGAATAATATAATCTAAATATGTTGTTGGGATTGATGAACTATTGCAATAACATTGATTATCAAATAGATATTTGCAAATACCAGAATGTATGTTGTATGTAGTCATCGCGTATACTCCATCATTTCCGAAGCCTCCGTCATCTTGGGAACCAGTACCGCCTGAAGAACAACCTTGACCACATCTTCTTCTTATTCTAAAAATGAGAAAAGTTCAATTGTCAGATCCAGAAATAAATTTATTACGTTGCCTATTTAAAATTAGATTAAATATGGTTTGAGATAAAATCATTTTCATTCTAATACGTACCTTCTCCATAGTTTCAATACAGTGCTTTTTATAGTACCGAAAGTTAATGGTCCTCCGATTATCGAGCACAAATATTCGTTAGTCTCAGCGTAGCTGGTCGTCAAAGGGGAGACGTAGATCGGATACCCAATCGGTTGGTCACAAGAACTGTTGATTATATTTCTTAGAGCTTGTTTAGCGTTCTGTATCGAGCCGCGCTCCGGATTTCTGTTTCTCAGATACACCAGCTCCTGTTGCTGGCCGGCCCAAAGTCCACGGACGCATTCACGGTTCATTTTGATCACTCGGAAGCTCAAGTAACGTTTGTTGAGCATTATCACTTTATACTCGTCTATGCCGTCATCAAGCACATGTCTGAAAATATCGAAAATTCGTTTTAATTTTTGTTATGCAGCAATTTCCGCAATTTTCATTTTGCGAAATAGAAACCTGAGTGCTAGCAGACTGGGTGCTCCACTTAATACAGCATTTCTCCAAAGCGGATCTGCTTCGTGACTGATAACGAGATTCTGATCATGGTTGTCGATGGCTTCATAGAGCGCCACTGATTCAACGTACTGTTCTGGACTCATAAAGTGATCCTGATGTAGTTTTAAGGCCATTCTTATTCCTTTCGCGACTACGGTGCGCAAGAGATCGACATCAAGCAGCACCCATTCATCGCGAAACGATGTTATCCGAAAATCTCCTGTTATCGAATATATACATAAGTTTAAAAAAATTTACATTAAATAATTCATGGATAATTGCTATAAAGTCATATTATACCTTTAAATAACGCATGCAATCCATAGAGAAAAAATTCAACATTTGATAATGTATTGTGAGATGCAGCACCTAACACGCGTCTTCCCAGTAGACTTAATGAAAGGCACAGAGACACGAGATACGAATCACGTGTTCTATCCAACGACTGGAAAATACAATATTTTGTAGTTGAAATAATTTTCGGAGGGATTATGAATTATACGAGTAGATCATCACTTTAATGAATGCTCCAATTGTAATACTTTAATTTTAAACAATTTAATATTTTCTTTCTTATAACATAAAGTAGCTATATCTTGTAATTTAAATTCTTTCGTGATTCAAATTCTTCATCTGGCTACTTATAGCACTTAAAAGGTAATTGTATTTGATGAGATTTAATAAATATTTTTTTATTTATTTTAAAGTGCCGATATACAAAGACAATACAAAATTATTAAACCAGTTGTGTTATAATATTAAGGTGACGAAATAATATAAATATATCACCAATGTATCACCTTATCTTGTTTACCAGCGCAATATTGTATCCAATCGAGGTAAACATTGCAGAAGAAGCTTCGCGTGATGCCACTCGTTCGGAAATCAAAATCTTCGTCGATTTTTACATTGAAGACGGGATCAAGGTCGACGAAGTTCTTGTCGAGCGTGGGTTTCAGCGCGTGAATGATGTCCGGATTTTCTAACCACTGCTTCAATTTGGACGATTTCACGGCGTAAAAGATGATACTTTTAACGTAGTAAGTAACCAGTACTTTGCGAAACTCAAACACCTGTAGCATAGAACCTGCCGAATTGTCGGAGATGGAATAACCTTCTAGCACATATTTGGCGCTGGCAACTTCCCAGGCGAGCCAACGTTGGCTAAAGGCTGCGTTTACGCTAAGTACATTTGACATATGGCCCATTTCGCAGCAGCAACAATTGTCATTATTTTCGATACCTTCTGAGATTGCTTCCACCTCTCTTTGCTGGCAATATGTTCCTCGGAATTCAAGACCTCTCAATTGAAACGTCACCAGTCCGTTACCTAATTGGACTATGTGTACTAAGCAGTTCAAATAATCCGACGCGAGTAGGAAACAATCGCCTTGCTCCACGTTTCCCCATCGACCGAGAGCGAGGTCGCCGCACAGGCTGTGTTGAAGAGAGCGCGTGAGTTGCTCATAAAATATTGAGTTCAGATTGTTGTCATCGGCGCCCAGATTGCGTTCCAGATGCGAGGACATACGCGTGTTTGAATGGTCCACTCTTCTAGTCTTGTAGTCTCTTTCCCAAAATTTGACAGGTCGCACGTAGGACGAGATGAAGATCGCGCTGCCCAGCAAGGGATTCAGAGGTGTGCTGAGCATAGCAGAGATTCCGGCCTGGAGGAAGAGCATCGCTGAATGCGGCACGGAGAAGGGCTGGGCAAACGCATGGAACGCGCTGCCCCAGGTGATCTGCCAGGGCGCAATGTACGTAACGACAAAGCGGATCTTGAGCAACAGCTCATAAATCTTAGCGAACGCGATTCCCGTGATGAAATAATCCATCAAGAAGGTTTCACTTAAATTTTTGAAATCGAGTTGAAAGAAGAGCACCGCAAAGACGAGGACGAGATAGCGGGTGGACGGGTCAGAGTACGCCGACCTGAGAGACTTGAGGCCGCATACAACAATGATGAGCGCGCCTACACTCTCGCCAAACTTGTCCGCGATCTTCGACGAGCATTCCGTGAGTGCGCCCAAGAAGACGACTGGATAGAGCACGTTCCGCTCGAGAAAGCACAGGAATACGTAAGCCTTCTCGAACCACATGATCCTCACCGGTTCGCGTACTTCGAATTGTGCGTGCTCATGACTACGTAACACTGGTCTTGAAAGGCACAGCCACGGTAACTGCTTACGTAGTTGCGGCACGATATAATGCAGAAGAAAGCCCAGGCAGCTTACGATACTCCACAGCACCGGATTGAGTTCCGGTTGCAGAGCGGTGAACACTGTCGTACGATGAATCCCGAAAGATAGAGTGCCAATCACCGTGCACACAATCAGGTCGTTCTTCAGTCTGGAGTTCACAGTCGAGCGTAATTTTTCGGGCAAAGGATCCACCAGCTCAGTATCTGACATTTGTTCGCTCACCTTGATCTTCACGGCTTTCTTCTTGCCAGTCGATTTGCTCTTGGCCACTTTGAAACTCACACCTACAGGTGTATGTGCTGACGACGTATTTTCGATAATTTTGGCTTCTTTTTCCTCTGTATATCTGTCTCCTATCTCTAAGGGCCATAAATTCGTTTTGAGGATGTCCCAAATCACAGTGGGATCTGAAGATGATCGACTTAGATGATAGGATATTGCGACGAGTAGACCGACGAATATAGAAAATAAGATGTGCTGCGAGGATTTGGGCTCGAGAAGGGCGCCATAGGCAAATCCGTAAAGAATAAGAATTGCGATAACGCTGCGACACAGACAGTACACTGATGATATCAGACTGGTGGTCGCGTTGCCGCCAAACAGATGAATGTCTAGGTGTTCACAAACGTACATAAGAAACGTGTTGATCTGCGGGAAGAGTCCTAACGAAAATATAATTGGAAAGCAGAGCAGAAATATTAGAAGAATGTTTCGCACTTGTAGTATGAGATCGTAATCGGCGACACGCAATCCGTATACCCGAAAATCGGACGATTTGAAGTTCCTAAGCACCTCGTTGAAAATCAGAATGAGACTCGAGCATAGAATATAGTACGTGGGCCTGGAGAATACTATAATGCGATTGAAACCGTGCGTAGGCGATGCGGCATCGGGTTGGACCGATTTGAGTAGTGAGTACTGACAACCGGCTGTTACAAAGCAGAATATGAACGCGAAGATGTCCCGATAGAAGCCTTGTTGCAGCAGCAGAAGACCTAATCCCGCGACTGCACCCGCCAGAAACGTGGAAACGATAGTCTCAAACACAATCAAATTACGATCGAGCAGAGCTAGCAAGGCAAGACGATCGAAGCGTATTTTAATATGTGGCAGTCTTCCAATCTTCCATTTATAATAATGTCTGGTTCGTGTGGGCTTGGAATCGGAACCATCCAAACCGTCAACGAAACGATTCCACGACAGACTGGTGTTTATGTCGGGTTCCTGCGTGGGCAATGTCAGTACTGGCATACGGCTGAAGTCTGAATGATATTGATTTAGATTCAGATTACCCAGTAGATTTTGCAGTCTACGATTCCTGTCGGCCATCGAATCCGAATGTGTGATTAAGGTGTGATGGAACTGTTCGCGCTCCGAATTCTCGCCGAGTGTGCACTGATTCGAGCTGCCCGTATTCGAGGAGATCAAATTTGATGGTGGTGAGCTCTGCGTCTTGGTTTGATTGCTCGCCGGACTTGACAGCACCGGTGGTGTATCGATTATCACCGTCAGACCAGCAGAATTGAGTGACAGACTGCTATAACTATTGCTCAGAGACTCTGCGAGTTCCCAAGTCGCATCATAATGTATATTCTGATTGAGTTGCTGACGTAGTAAGGTATTTAAGAGCTTTTCGTTGTGTGGATTGGCGGGTATTTGCGTCGCTGTCGCTGCCGCAGCAGCGGCGGTCACGTCTAGACCTTTCTCATCGAAAGTGTAAGCCAACCAATGACCGTTATCGTCGCGAAAGTAGTGCACTGCTCCTTCCGAAGTGTCGTTCTGATTAGTGGCTAAATGACACTCGCCACTCGAGATCAGGCCGAACAGTGCAGTTAACGGCACAACGTTATCATCACGACTGGCATTGTTGCGCGACCTAGCACGGTAAACTATATTAGGTTGTCGTTTTAGTCGTCCGTATCTAGCTCGAAAAGTTCGCTTCTCGGAATTGCGACTGAGCCGCAAATCGGACGACGTGGTGTTCGACTGACCAGGCAGATCCCGACCGGAATTATTCAGTAACGCGGCCAATAATGGAGACGCCGGGCTCGGCAGCAACGTGCTCAATTCGTTGTTTGAACCGCTTGTTTGTTCGAGCTTGGTATCTCGCCTCCTAGTTCTTTGTCGTCGCACTTGGATGTAACGTTTAAGATTCCCCCGTGGCTGTTCTTCACTTGGCACGATACTGTCGTCCGCGGCGTCCGACGCGGTGGGTTTTGGACGGCTCTGTTTGGGAATCGCTCCCTGATGACGCTTGGTAGTGTTGTCCACCTCTGGTTGTGGCAGCAAATTCCGCTTTACCTCGTTCTCGATGCTGAGAGTCGTTGTACTCGACGATCCCGAATCGGGCTCTTTAGAATGAAGATCTACGCAAATCAGTATACGTATTGCTTTTATTCATTTTACAATTTTGATTAACGTTAGAAGATCGACTGAATTCTTATTTGTGAAGATTGCATTGTGAATTGAAAATCATGCGCAAAGCTGGGTGGCGCTAAATGTGCGATACGCTCATCTGCCAATCGAGTATTATATTAAAATATTCTTTGATTCAGTAATTTCCCCAACGCGATTGAAAAACCTAACTTTATAGTGCGTCCAACTTACAATCTGTACTAGCCGTCTGTAGGCTTTCTGACGTATCCGTATCATCAGAGCGAGTGAAAGTCCAAAATACTGGCAGCACGAATTAGAAAAACGTAACAATATAAGCTTGCAAATAGCAAAAAATAATTCGACCAGATCACTTTTTACCTACAAAAAAAATCAGTACATTTCCATACGCTGAACTTACTCTTACTTGTCCACGGCTCCCCCGAACAATCCCCGCTCTCGAACAACCAATCTATTCCGATTATGCTCCCTGAATTGAGCGGATCTTCCGTGTTTTTCGATTTATCTCGCTGTTTTTCTTTGCTCTTTTCACCATCCGAAAATTCATGATTGCTCTGATTGGCATTGCTGTATTTCCTTTTCACTCCTCTAGATTTGGACTCTTCTAATAAAGCATCTCGAGAATTTGCAGAATTATTATCTATTCCGTTGTCGTCATTGAACCTAAGAAGATAATGCTAACATGAATAAGATTGTGTTGATGTATTTAATTAGAGAGAGCATTATATTTAATGCTTATATTTAATGATACAATTATATTTACTGATTAGTACCTTGAGAATCTATCTTCAAATCTACCAGCGCTAAGACTTCTATCTCGAGTAGACGTAGCGCTTGCATCATTTATATTTTTTCGTGTCAGTAATGGACTGTAGGAATCACAAAGGCTGAATTCTTCTGAACTTTCATTAGCAAATTGTTCGTCACTCTGTTCCGCTATCGGATAAACTATCTCGGATCCGAAACTAAGATACGGTAAGAGCTGTAGCTGTAGCTGATTTCTCTTCAATGTGTTTTGTGGTAAAACCTTCAACATTTTATTTCAGAAAAGATGCAATATCTTTTATGGAAAAAGAATAGTTGCAACAAAATATTTCATATAAAACAAATTGTACCTTTTTGGTATTAATTGTTTCAAGACTCTGGGGATGAAGTGGCAGGTTATTGTCATCAGTGTTACTTATGTTTTTACTGGTAGCGCCAATTGTTTCGAGACTTTGTGGATGTACTAATTGCTGGTGCGGTTTCTTGGGAATAACCTTAGAATTAAAATAATACTTTTATATTACGAAGTATTAATACATCTTAATGCTCGTTATTATTGCTTGCTAGGAATAAATCGTTTAAGATTGCAAAATTATATTCAATTATGTTATTCAACTGAGATTTTTACTTAACATTGTTTCAATTTTTTCATTTAATATACTTCAATTAAGATTTATAAAGGAAATTTACCTCTAAGGATTGTGGATGAGACGAGATCTTATTGTTATCCACATCTCCTTTCTTTGATATGATTTCTAAACTTTGTGGATGATCATTCGTTAAACATGCTTTCGGTATGGAATTGGAGTTGAGTCTGCGAACGCTCCGATTTAACATCCAATATGGATAATCGTCGCCGATATGACGATGATTTGTCAATTCTAACGAACTGGTTTGCTTTATCTGGCTTTCAGATCCCGTTTTACCGAGATTGCTTTGCTTAAAATATCGTTGGCAAAACACACGGGGTCGATCTTCCTCCGCTATTACTACACACTTTTGCCTCTTCAATTTCCATTCTACACATAAATATTAATCCTAATTATTTCTCTTTTTTAATCTTTTCATATATTATTACATATATTATTACATATAGTTGAGAATTACCATTTATAATATTTTTAGATCGTGGTTCGTGATATTGTGCAGAAACTAATTCAGCTTCGTGCACGTTGATGCTGGTTATCATTGGTTTACTAAGTTGCTGAGCTTCTTCCGAGCTTTCCGAACTGTTTTTCCTATGTATTTCTACCTTTAAATCTATGGTCGAGCTAGCTTTATCCCGAGTATATTCAGACGTTATACTATCTGCGTCAGAATTCTGTATATTTGGTTCAATAAACGAGTTGCGTGATGAACATTCTACAGGTGGTGTGTCTGTTTTACCTAGAAACAGATTATACAATGAGAAAAATATACAATGAGAAAAGTTGTTTTCGAGTAAAGTGATATATGAATATTGTAAGTTAATGATGAAAAAATGGAATTTATACAAAAAAATATTAAAGTATAGAAATTACATATTATGAGAAATTTTATGTTAAGTGGAAATTTTATGTAAATATTGTTTTCTCGTAATAATTTTATTTATCAAATAATTTGTCATTAGAGCTAGAAAATATAGTAGTAGAACTCTCTGTTTATATAAATAAGTTCATGCTCAATTCTAAATATACGAACTTATAGCCGAGTTCTTATTATCCAAATTAATAAGAATAGGAATTTGATTTCAATTATCTGAACCATTTAATTATCAAATTGTCTTGTTTCTCATATATTCGGATAAATAGAGTTCTAATGTATAGATAAAAAAGTTCTTTGTAAATCTCTCTAAGTAGGTCCTTTCAATCATTTTATTTCACACAATTTTATAAATTATTTAACATATTTATTTCATAGTGTGATGGGGCTTTGTAAGTTTGATGATAAGAGAAATCGATTCATAATAAATCATCATTATATATTCATAGTTGATTTAAGACTGTCTTAAGTACAGTCTTAATAAACCATAAACCAATCATAGATCAGTATTCGTAGTTGGTTCTTATTTTAAGACCATCTTAAGTAATACTTTCAGATGCTAGTTACGATTTTATAATTAGTTTTGACAAAGATCTTAAGATTATAATATGCAAAGCTATATTAGTGTCTGAAGACATTACTTAAAGTCTTAAGATAAGAATGGACTATTCTAATTTCATTCTATGTCCTAGATTTTAAGAGAATGGAGAGTTTGAAGGTTGCGAGTGAAGAAATTTATAAAGTAAATGGTAACCCGTTTCAGGAATCCATATTTCAAGAAATTTTTTAGGAATGTAAAAATTTCAATAGGTCAAATTTTCAAGAAAATTTAATCATTTTAAAATAAAATAGTCTTATTATTTTTTTTTTAAATTATATGCTTAGCATAGTATGTTACTTTTATATACATATTATATAATAATGCTATTTATTCATATATATAAACTCAATTATGATGTCATTGAGTTGATTAGCATTATGAATCATGCAGCATAGGTACCATTTAAAACTTGCAGCTCTATGCCATGGCTGGTTTGATCTTGTGACTGTTCCCTAGATTTGTTATGGCTCGCCCATTTCTTCTCACCCTCTGATTTCTGCTGACTGATAGTTTGATTGGGTTCTTCTAGACATTCGGTGGTATCATATACACAATGCAGAGCATGATTTACACACTTTATTGTTCCAAAAACAGCGACGAATGACGAGCAATATGCCAGCCAAACGTATAACGTAGGAGGGAAATACTGAAACATGAAACTCTCCTTAACAGACTTGCTCTTCTGCAATTGTCATAAAAACAAAAGCAACAAAGTTTCTTGCAGATAAAGATGGCAAAACATTTATGTAAACATTAGATAAGTGTCTTAAATAATCACGAGTCAACAATCAGCCGTTTCTTTTGAAAGTGTCACGAATTCAAATGTGAAATACGATGATAAACTCTCATTAAAAAATTAACTTTGGATGCCTATTTTTGATAGTTTTATGAAAACAGGCTTTACGCAACTTTCAAAATAAACGGCTGCGCAAATATAGAAAAGAGAGAAAAAGAATGTTGCAAGCGCTTTTTTTCCTCCCTTTTCTTTTTACCAGGTAGATCGTAAACGGCAGGCAGAGCAGGAACAGCCAGATGTAGAGATGGAACGTATTGGAGAAAATGTCGAGATGCGGATCGTAAAACCAGCCGCCTGTTAGGCTCGCCCAGACGCCCTGCCTCAGAATCTCCAGCGTTTGCGAACCCATACTCCCAGTGGCCGATGTAACCGAGCTGCCTCACCATCTTCCCATAACGTCTTAACGTCCGACAATTCTGTTCGCGATCGCGCTTAGTGTCATCAGCTTGTCGACACGACCGGACGCGTGACGTACGGAGAGACGACGTTGCATCTTATTTTGTGTTCCCGTTAAATCGATGGATCTGGCGCACACACGATGGTTTGGCCACCGCACCACCACAGATACACCTGCTTCGGAGCTCGGAATGAAGGAGAAAATCGAAGGAACAGCCGAACCGTCATAGCGACATCTTCGACAACTTGCCTGCGAAAGGCATCATCTCTGCAATTTGCACTCGTTTCTCGCTCATTCGCTAAGAAACTTTACGTCTACCGGTAAAACAAATTTCTGTACCAATAATAATCGAATTATCACGAAATATCTCAAAAACGCCAGAAATTGCAAATAAAATTGTAATTTTCTAACATTTTTCATAAGACCGACCAATTTAAACTAAAATTGGGATAAACCAATTTGGATAAACATTATCGTTTATAATTTATTAACTGTGGTAATAAAGGATGGATTTTTTTACCGCGGTCTTATCAATATAATGTATTATATATGGAATTCGCATGATTGTTAAAATTTAAGTGATTAATAAAAAATTGATAATATAGTATTAATTTTATATTAATTTCGTAATCATATATATGTACAGAAAGCATAAAGTCGTTTAAAAATGACTAAAAGACGACTAAATTGTTATAAAGATATTTTTTAGTGAAAGAATATAGTCGACGAAAAGATGATTAAAAGCCGACAGATGCCGACAGTGTCGCACTGCTAGTCATTTTATAGTTTTATCCATATGATAACTAAAGGATGATTTCTTTGGATATCTTTTAGTCTCACCGACGAAATACTATTAAAGACCGACATCCTTATAGGAGTTTGCGTCCTTGAGAATATTGAAATAATTAAGAGTTAAAAACTGATAATATTGCGTTAATTTTATGATTTATTAGATTTAGCAGACATTTTTACGCATTTAGAGCTCAATAATATTCGATTTTTCTTTAAAATTGTGATTTTAATGTTATAGTCAAAATTTGATTAACAGAGATGATAACGAAGAAAAAAAATTATAATATATAGGATATTATAACTTTACAAGTATGCATATTTATTTATGAAGCATTTATATAATAAAAAATCATGAATTTAATAATGCATAAGCCAAATATTTATGTTAATAATAATAGCAAATTAATATCAATTATCGATAATGTCAGCGTTTAATTATCTCCGGACCCTTTTTATATCGCCGAAAATTTGCCCAAGGTTGACGGTCTTTAATAATATCTCGTTAGTGGTTGTCTTCAATACAATTTCTTTTACTTTTTTAAAAATTTGATATAATGTTTAATAACATCGAATTCCTAAATTAATTTTTACACAAAACGAAAATTGCACGATTGACAATATACGTCCCATCCCATTTTCTGCAATGTTTGGCATATCCTATATGCAAGAGTAATTATTTTTCATCATAGTCCCCTTTGAGGACTCGACTACAAAAAAATATTTTAGTATTCATTAGACAAGAACAAAATTTCTCATAATGCTGTATTTTTTATTCTGTCCTATATTTCAAACACGAGAAACTGAACTGCATCACGTCCACCTGGTGGCGATTTCGCATACTGCTCGCGAATGAGTGATAAAAAGTATCAAAATAATGAAAAGATATCTTTTTCATGTTGTCTTTTCGGCAATACGAAAAAATATTTTTTAGTCAATCTTTTGCTTTGCGAAAATAATAACCATAGAAAGATGACGAAAAGATGTCTTTTTTAAATTGTCTTTTCGACAAAACTAAAATATGTCTTATAGATAAATATAAAATATATCTTTTACTTTTTGCTAAAAAGACAATCTAAAAACCTCTTTTCGTTATCTTTTAACATATATGCTGCTGAGTGCGTGTACACACACACACACACACACACACACACACACACACACACACACACACACACACACACACACACACACACACACACACACACACACACACACACACACACACACACACA
>Ga0157363_1003027_pt1 | contig 15031 bp, 10 predicted proteins | sample AttsexASBM1_FD_111477 | JGI IMG/M metagenome (GOLD analysis project Ga0157363, IMG submission 111477) | Fungus gardens microbial communities from leaf cutter ant in Ribeirão Preto, State of São Paulo, Brazil - Atta sexdens ASBM1 | ecosystem: Host-associated > Fungi > Mycelium > Unclassified ...
GATTATAAATATATATAAATTATATATATATATATATATATATATATATATATATAATGATTATATATATATATATATATATATATATATATCACGAATGCAAAGTTGTAAAGTTAACAGTTGTCACGTATGCTCATCGATTCTCTTCCGGTTTTTTGGACATTGCATCAGCGGGTAACTTTGCTGTCCGATACAAATATGCCAGCGGCAATAAAGCACCAATACCGCTCGAACTGTTGTTAAAATGTCGCTACTTTTTTGTAATTATATAAAAATATAATATGCCGTTTTATTTATGTTGCAATCTGCTTTGAAATTTTATTGAATGCTCGTGTGATTGGTAATATACTCCCCGCAGAAATATAATTAATCGTGTCAGCAATATTAATAGCACAACGATAAGTGATTTAATGAAGACATTTAAGTATGCTTCAGTAATAATTTTGTAAAGTTAATCGAAATCTATATTAAATGTAATGAAGCTCATTCGTTCAAACTTAATCGATATTCATCAATGAAAGAAAAGTGGCGGATATAACAAAACGTGCGGCGAAAAAGTCGCGCAGAAGAAAGGGTAAAAGAAAGTGCAAGGGGAGGAAATTCGTTGAGGTGAGCGCTGAGAAAGTTACGACGAACGCGCATTGTCCGTGCGGTCTTCGAGCGTTACACAAACACAATGAGACTAGGTTGAGCGTGGATTTAAGCGACTTGCGTGTTGGTTAGCTGGTTGTGAATCCGGGAGGACCGTCGGCGAGAAGAGAAAAGGGGGCAGGCGGTGGGGTGGCAGAGATGGGTAGGACGACGGGCGACCCGGGGGGGTAGCGGCGGCGGTGGATGGCGGTGGCGGTGGTCGGGGGTTGTCCCTTGCTAAGCCAGCGTTAAGGGTGGCTAGAGTAGGTACGTAGAGCTTACGGGACGTACCACAGGGATGAGGAACGCAGGCAAGTGAGACGGAAGGGAATGGCGAGAGCGAGAGAGTGACAATGTGGATTGGTGTGCGTGTTTGCAAGGCCCGAGAAGCACGAGTGAGGGAGGAAGAGAGCTTGAGCCGAAATGAGTCGAGAGAGAGCGAGAGAGAAAGAGAAAGAGAGAGAGAGAGAGAGAGAGAGAGATGAGGGTAAAAGCGAGAAAGAGCGAGTAGGTCCACCGTAGGAAGAGAAGGCGGTGGTGGAGAATGTAGAGAACGAAGAGGAGAGCGCGGGTAAGCATAGAGTCCGTAGGTTGGCAGTCTTACAGATCAATAAAGCTAACCACCCTCCCCCTCCCCCTTTTCCGAGGCCCACCCCCTTTCGAACCACCCACCTGACCACCTTCCGCCATCTCCTCGTTCGCCACCTCCACCTCCTCCTCTCTCGCTGCCTCAAGAACAAACCCCAATATGTCTGACAACAATGCCCACCCGATGGATTAGACGCTTCCGTTGGGTACATATATATAAACGCATGCACGTGTACATATACGTAGAGATACATACGTGTATGTATATGCACGCGCGTGTACGAGTATGTACAGTTTACCTCCTCGTCGTCGGTGTTTCGTTGTGACGGAGTCACTTACATGGATGATATCGTGGACACACGTACAAGCGAATTCTTTCTTGCCGCGATATTTTTTTCTCTTTCTCACACCCTTTTCTTCGTAGTTCATCGACGGTGTCCGTGATCTATTAAATTGTCCGAACGAGATGAATATTCATACGCGATCACCAGTAACTTGGCAAGCCTTTGCTTTCATCATCGTTAATTGACACTGATTCCTTGACGTCCCTTATCGTATACGATGCGCGCACGATGGTCGGAAATTAGATTTAAAACGATCTGACCATAACGATGTTGCGGTCATCTTCTTTTTATCCGGGTGATTGCTAGTCGACGTACCCCTATATGATTATTCTCCGGGATTTCGATCACCAGATTCGATCCCAAGAGTGACCATAAAGCGCTCGTAAAGGATTTTATTTTGCAGTAAAATACATCTAGAGACGCTGTTTATTGCGATAGTTCTCACATAATGATGTATCGCTCATAAGATTATCCATTAAAATAAAAAACGAAAGATGTTGTCATAAAAATATAAAATTAATATAATTTCATTTCTGTTTTTTAAGAAATTGTTTTTAAGCAATCGATAGAATGATTCGATCATAAGTTATATTACGAGATAGTAGAAGTTATAAAAATCTTGGTTTTGAATACTTCAACTGACCGCGTCTTTCAGTAGAAAAAGAACGCGCCGCGTGTCTACTGGAAGGTACATTCAAACAGGTGCACGACGCTCGACTTCCGACAAAAAAGCTCTCCACGAGCTTCCTGAGAAAACAAGCGAGTCGCGCGTAGGACGCGTGCTTCCGTAATACGTAAAACGTATTTGCATTCATTTCACGACTCTTTATTCGACGTTTCTTACACCAAGACAAGGCGTAACGTCAAGCAAGTTTTTTTTTAGCTGAAGGAAAGAGATTAGTTTGTTCCGCGTAAAGAACCTGCTGCTGAGAGAAAGAAAAGAGGTCTGGCTGGCCAAAGGAATCCCACTTTCCCACGTGTCGAGGGGATGGGTAATTGCACGTACAATTTTTTTTCCTCTGGCTTTCCTTCGTTCGGAATTTTTCTCGGTTTTCTCCCGACGCGCTTCGCATCTCGTAACTTCGTATATGTATATACGCGGCCACCGTCATCTCGGGATACACGTGGAGACCGCCTGGACCGCGCGTATTCGTGCCGATGGGACAATGTATACGTGAATAAACGTGTATATATGTGATCCACGCGATGGTGGGAGCCAAAGTTCACGGACTGAGATCACCAACATGTACGCATACGTACGCGACGGTCGACCCCTTTCAGAATATTTTCTCGGTTCTTTCTTGTGGACCCTCACCCTAAGCAGGACAACGTGGGGGATAGCTTGAGGTCCTGGTAAGACCCCCCACCAGCGATGCTCCTTATTGATCGTCCTCCAACTCACCTCCCCAAGAGGAGCTACATACCATGCTTGTGTGTGCTTTCTCCTTCTCCTTTATCCACGCTTAGGTCCACCCCCGCGGGTACCCTCCCGCCTTTGTAGAACCCACCTACCAAAAACCACCCTATCTCCTGTCTCTCTTCTAACCTCGACCGGCATCAGTCCGATCTCTCCCTTCCACTTTACTCGATAGTAACCCCCGGAACACAAAGAGCCAGCGTGATCCCCAGCGTCTGGGCACCACTACGGATAGTCCGGAAGCATAGTTGGACATCAGCTCCGACGACGCCAATTTACCGGCAATTTCGTTCCCGGGGAAAATTGATTGCGGTCTACAGAAATTCATAATTAGTTGGACGGGGCTGTCTGACATTCAAGCGCGGGAGCGTTCTCCAAACAGGAACTTAAGTATGATTAAACGTCGAGGTGGACGACATTTCTCCACATCCCTCCCATGTGGGAGAGAGCACAATTGCGAAAGGAACGTGACAAAACGTCACTATGCAAAATCCTTCCTTTTAAACACAGCTTTTGTTAAATAAGAGTCATGATGATATAATCTTTGATGTACATAAGACAATTAATAATATTATTCGGCCATAAGATAATGGCTTCTTATTTCTTGTATGTAAAAACTTTGTAGCATTAAAGTAAAAGCAAATTGTAAAAAGCATAGAATGTTAACGAAACAATTTTCATATAACCAGAAATCGTATAGTAATGAAAAATTTGTACCATTTTGCAATATATCTTTGTAAGTAATTCTTTTGTGGGACGATATTAAAACTCGAGGAGTTTCAGAGGAGGAAGAGATCTCAATGAAAGTATTATAGAAGGTGCATCGGGGAAGGCGGCAAAGTCGAACAGGTGCCGAGCACGTGGCCGATCGATGGCCAGGCAACGTGGTTTGCCTCCTTTTTTTCCAAGCGGGGCTTTTCCCGAAGAACCGCGCGGAGCCGTTTTTCATTCATATTTCCATGGTCGTGACCCGTTCATCGAAGGCTGCAACGCCGCGTTGCAGGAATCGATTTCGAATGGCGCATCACGCGCGGCCCTTCCTCCGCCTCTTTTCCCGCCACGGGTGTTCCCCTAGGTCGGGGTTACATTTATGTACTGACGCGTCGTATATTTATGTACTTTTTTTCGCCGCCATGCTACATTTTATCAAAATGTTCCGCTACGTGATCAAAGCGCAACCAAGAAGAATGCATTTTATACTGATACGATTGGCGAGACTGTCGCCCTCCGTATTAATTATTTCTTCCTACAAAGTTTAATTAATAAGAGAAGTTGCATCATTAAATTTTATTTAGAATGTTATTATTATTAGTGTTATTATTATTAATATTGTTATTATTATATGCAATAGCCAAATTGTATCTAATTCAGTGTAGTAGTACACGAATTTCTTTACCCTCGAGAACACAGGCTCGGAGTAGATTCAGATATTCAATAGAAAAAGGTGATTTGTGATACTGGCGGTAAACGGAGCAGATAGTTTGAGTTTTGTAATTGGATATATTTTTATAGCGGAATGAGTTACTGGACAAATTATTCCCTAAGCTGGACCGGCCGTAGGTCGGCGTTGCATTTACATCACGTTGTTTTCCTCCTTTTCTTCCAACATTTTACAGTCCGTCCACTCGAGGGACAATAAAAATTGCACAACTCGACGATATCACTCTGCACGATATAACGTAGGAATTTTGCCCAATGAAATTGTTCCGAACGAAAGAGGCATTAAACAATATGTATAATGAAAATGTTTTAGGCAAAGAGAGAGAAAGAAAAAAGAAGAGAGATAAAGCAGCTCTCTGATTATTGCGCGATTGTTGGCGTAACATTAACGAAAGGCAAATGTTAACGTTATATAACGTTTTTAAGCGAACCGCCAGGATAAATTGTTACAATCCTGATAACGATGTTGTCTATTATTTAAAAGCGCTCGATTTGTTATGGCACTGAGAACCGGATCCGAGAATGAAATAATCTATGGACGACCACATGTTGCACCGGGATTTTCTTTTCTCTGTAAACAATCCTTGCGATGCTCCGAATAATAAAATTATCCAGTATAAATATACAAAAATGGATACCGCAATATTTAAAATATCTAAAGAAATAACTGTAACATTGAAAATATGGAACTCTGTTCAATTTGTGTTTTACTATATGAATTATCGAACAGTTAGAGGTGAAATTTGAAGAGTTGCCATTAAAGACGCAGCAAAGACGTGAAGAATAAATGTTAAGAAAAGAATTAATCAGAAAGTCTTTCAAGGGTGATACATCCACGTCGTCTCACTGTTCCCGATTGCCAAGTTGGACCCAATGATCTACGAGGAACAATTTGGGGATGACGATGGTCGTTGTATAACCGTGGCAGCTCCAGTCTATCGGAGATATCCGATCAGCGCAACAGCTGATGGCTCGTGTATCTATCGACCCATCGGCTGCCATCGATATTGTAATAGTTTGCTAATAGTCCGACGATTGTTCGACCATTGACGCGACCTGTAAGCGGACACTGAGCTCGTCTCCATCAGCGACGCGGTATGAGCAAGGATGAGAGCGACGCGATGAGACAGAACGAGAGGGAGAGGAAGAGAGAGAAGGGGTGAGGAGGAGAGAGAGAGGGAGAGTGGAAGAACGATCGAATGCCCGCGGAAATTTTAACGCTCTATAACATGCGGTAAACTCGATTATCCGCGGCTACGAATTCCCACTTTTTGTTCTCCTTCCACGCCGGATACGTACGTTTTCCGTGTTGTACGCGCCCGTATACATGTGGCATAACGTGTGAACAGTGAATAATGCCTCTATTTGTCGAGTTCGACTTTGCTGCCGCGGCGCCGGAAGTGTCGTCCAATTTTGTTGTCAAACCGATTCCCTTTGGTTGCCAGTTTTCGCGCTAATTGCTCCATTACCACCGGCAATTTCGGCCAATATTTTCTTGACGAGTTCGAATAAAATACCGTTACGATTAGCAAGCCACTCTATCAGCTCGTCACCTATGCACCCGACACCTTTCGTTATTTCGCGCGGTTCAGATTCACCTTCCGATACGGGACAGCGTGTCGCATCACGCTTAAATGCAAATAAGATACCAAAGGTTCATAATATTAATGCACGGTGGAGGCAAGAAGCACTAATTTCATACACATTAAATGTGCATGCATTTAAATAATTTTTAAGCGGCACACTTAGTTTTTAATATTAAATGGTAGTTTTTCCAACAGGTATTTTATTTCCCGTTTTAAGTAGCGAGCGCGTTTCTCTATATATAACAAAATAATATAATAATCTTCATTAATATTAATAATCCGCCAATTTTTATGTATATTGAGTGAATTAAAGGAATTTAAGCTCGAACGCGTTCATCGACAGAATTGTAATTAAATCGATACTTTTACATGACTTAATTTCAATTTTATCAGTGAAATTTTCTTTCCGCTTCATAAGGCATCGTGTCGAGCTCCGATCTTGGGCGGGTCCCTAGTCTTTGTAAAGCGCGTGTAAACACTTTTTACCGACGCCATTAACGATGACCACTCGGTCATCATCGTAGACTCCGGAGAAAGGCGGATCATGTGTCCTCAAACAGTTACCCTTTCTTCTTTATTTCTCCCCCCGATTGGCCCTAATTATGTTTGCACTTCTGAGTACAGACTCGCTTTTTTTCTTCTAATTAGTCACACGGTTAATCATCACTTGGAACACATGTCCGGTTTAACCACGTTCATTAAGAAAAGGCAGCTGCTGACTTGATCAGTACCTATAACTTATTCATATGATAAATTTATTGATTGTGCAATCGTGCAATGCGTTGTCATTATCTATTCATTACGTTATGAAAAAGACAATGTCTGCGTTCAACAGAAAGAGCAGCTTTGCACACACAACTATTGTAAGATTTTTTAATATGATTGATTTATACATTTAGATTCAATGAGGAATAAAAGCAAAATCAATTTTACAATTCTTGCGAAATTACTTTTTCTGCTAAAGTCAATTATTTTGAAACTTGCCTCGTAACTTATATAATTAATATCTTCTATTTACTATTCGAAGCGTATACGGAGTTCGAATTTCGTTTCACGTATACAAAATAAATTTCATTATCTTTATGATGTTATTAATATATAACCGAATGATTGAAATTAAGTAAGTGAGCGCGAACGAACAAGTACTTTAATGAATATAAACAGCAACATCGTTTGAGTATGTTCGCGCTCTTTTGTTCCGAATTAGAATTTACGCGTAAAAAGTGAAAGTGTCGATTTCACTTTGAATCGCAAGTACGTTCCAGAAAAGAGGGATCTACCTCTATTTTCTATATACGCGTATGCGCAATTTGTAACGCGCGTGAACATCCATCGATGCATTCGCGTTATGGTTTTACGAGAGGCGCGCCTATTCCGCGCACGGAAAATACGACTCGCGCGGTCAGAACCGCGTGGAAGGTGATACAGTCGCGTTACAGGCGCGTTGGTGTGGAGTATGTGGATGGTGGTCGATGCACCGTAGGAGGTCGAAGCACTGAGTCCGCGATGTATGCGTGTGGCACGCGCAATGAAAAAGAGCGAATTCGAATTCGCGTTTGCGCCGCCGCAGCGGCGAGGCGACGCGCGACCGCGTCGACCAGCGGTGAAGTAACAGCTGTTTTCGTGTGTCGCGACGCGACGCAGAGGAGCGAAAAAAAAGAGGGTGGAAAGAGGGAAAGGGAACAGGATGAGGAGAGAGAAAAGCAACAATCGAAACCGTGTCGGGCAACGGCCGTGGCCCGCGTAGCAGTCCACAATAAAAATCGACGTTGTTTCAATGTCACGAATATTTCTCGCTGATCCTTTTTCATTTATTTTCGGTCACAATGTTGCGTCTTAATGGGCGACGCGAAAGCGGAACGCAAAATTATGAGAGTGAAAACATATCGTTCTACTGAAAGACGCTAATTAGAGAAAATTATGACAATCAAGGTGTGTCGTGGAAATGAAAGTAGACCTTCTTCTCTTTATAATTAGTAAAACGTCTTGATGTCCTTAGTCGACTTTTTTTCGACTTTCGTACTATATACTTGAATTTGCAAGTTATATGCAATATAATATTTTTACGAAATTATCGTGAGATAAATTTGGCTATTTGTCAGATGAAGAATTTGATTGATAATTCATTGATAAATGAATTTTTTTTCTTGACATTTTATAAATTGAAATATCATAATATTAATCTATAAAAAGATGCATATCTCTACCAATTCAAATATTTCACAGTGATTTGCGTTTGATTAGTTTATCGACTGTTTTATAATTATCTACAATAAAAAGAGAATTTTCTTTCAAAATAATAAACTTATATAATTAATTAACATATTTTTTTGTTAAAAAGAAATAGTAATTGTTTATTAACTTATTTGTATATTATATAAATCTATATTTATATAAATATATTCAAAAATAATGTCATAATCTTTGTTTAGAAAATCAATTTATTTCAAATGTTTTTTAATCAATCGTATTTAATTAATCTATGTTCTATTCTGCTTGATTTATTTAACGAAACAATACTCTATGAATTACAAGAAGAATTACAGAATAACTTTTTATGTTTTTTAAGATACAATTTGATAGAATATTTTCTTTAATATTTGACAAATATTAAATAAATTAAATGTTATTATAGTTTATATGAATTTTATATTTATATATATATATATAGATTATTTTTAAAATTCTATACGGAAGAGTTTAATAGAAACATCGAACTATTGTATATATGTTCGGTATAGATTTTATCGCACGATTAATTTGTTGCGATGATAAATTTTTTTCAACACATTCTGACTGAGTCATATTCACACTATCAATATTTTCGATCATCATATCGAGTATTTTCTTCAAGTACACACTTGATATATGTTCTTATCCTGGCATTAATTAAAAAAAAAAATATATACATTATACATTAATTTATTTTACAATTGGAAAGATATTGGTCAACTTGTTCTTCTATTTATACTTTTATATGAATACAATACTGATTGATAACAAATTGGAAAAGCATGCCCTTCTTTATTGGGGGTATATTTGTTCAATTCGATTCCGTTACAGAGTTGTTTAAAAAAAAGAAACTGTGAAAGAATTAAGAGAAATGCGTTATCTCTGAGCATTCGCGCGGGAAGGGCTACAATTTCTTTCGCCATCAAACTGAGCATAAAGTTAATCTCGCGAATGCATGTGCGAAACTCCAGTAATAGTCGAAATATAGTGCGCGCTATCGTGACTACACACAAACAATGCAAACTCATCGGGTGGTATGGCGGGCACGTAAAAGTCGCGGAAAGTCGTTTCCCATATTTCACGCGCATTTTCCGAAAAGTACACTTTGCTGATCACGTAGACGCGATCGGGTAACTCTAGTTTCGCGCTCATGGTTGCCCTCGGGGGCTAGATCGGGCAGTAGTCGGTGGCAGGTCTCGCGGGGGTGGGTGAGAATAGGTAAGGGGGAAGGAAGGCAAGCACAAGGACCGCGGGCAAGCTGAAAGGGGGCGAGGGAGAAGTAGGTAGTTGAGCGCGGTGAGGAGGGTTGGTAGTTCCTGGGGCAAGGAGGCGAGGGTCAGTGGGACGACAGGGGGTGCCGTTAAGCCACACCCGCAAAAACAGCCCCCTGCAGCTCCAGCAGCGACCGAGCGCATCGACCGACCAGTTTCCCCACCATCAGCACCGCACACAACGCAAGCGACAAGTTCGACTCGGTTTGCAAAAGCTTCTCGAGGATAGCAGCTAGTTCACCGCGCGGCTACCCGTCGCTCGCTCTAGCTCGCCGATCCTCTTTCATGGCACTACGTGTGCTGTACATAGGTACTCCGTGATGCCGCCCTGTGTGTCCCTATCACCTACCACGGTTTACCAATAGAACCCCCCCCCCCCGTTTGCACCTGCACCCTATGTAAACGCGCACGTCTACATAGGAAGGTGCGATTTCGTAGAGTTCACTCTAAATTCTCAGAAACAGGTCGCATCGCAATGGAGATGCTCGATTTCGTCTAATGCGTCTTTTTTCAGGATTGAATATTCCCTTTAGAATGTACGACCTACCTTTTGCCTCGTACAAAATTCATTTTATGGAAGGGACGTATTTATTATCACTGGATATTTGAGAAAGCTATCGATTGATATTTATTAATGTAAAAAGATTATTATTAAAAGAACAATATAAAAGTAATTTTAGATAGCAATATATAAATATATAAATTGTGTAAAATATTTCATCCAACTGATGTACATTTACAATAGCAATTGAAACGAATATATAAAGTTATAGCTGATTTTGTAAATATTTGTATATTATCTCATGATTACTCATCTCGATTGATAACTGTTTATGATGTTTACATATTATAAAATTATTAATAAAATGCGACTTTTCTCAACACGTATTTTTTTCTATAAAGCTGTTGAAACTATTTCCTTTAAAATAAAATACAATTAAACGTAAGTACGTCGAAATAAAAATATTTGCGATTTTCTTTAAAAAAAAAGACTGATTTATATAAAAACTTTAAAATTAATTCCTGAAATATTCCATCACTTCGCCTAAGAATTTTAATATTTCGTTCTATTGTTGCGAAGGGTTGATATCCCCACTCTTTCGCTCCGTCTCTCTCGTTCTCATTTCCTCTTATCTGTCAATTTCCCCACTCTCGGAGCTCCTTCTTCGAACCCTCAGATGCCACCCCCAACATCGCCGTCGCCACTAACATCGCACGACCATCTCCACCTCCACCATTCTCTACGACTTCACCCTCCTTCGACAATATCGCGCGCATCCTTTCGCGCAGACGACGAAGAAAAGTGCGAAAAACTCGGCTTTTTGCGCGCGAAAACTTTTCAAACTACTTCACAACCACCACCCACACCAGCGCACTCGTAGAAGGGATGAAAGTTTTTAAACTGGGGATGGGGACACGTATGCTTTCAGCTTAAGGAATTCCTTACGCCCTCGACTCGCAAAACTTTCCCGACTACGACGGAAAATGGCATTTTTGCTATGCGAGATGACTTTCTGCAAATAAATAACAAAGCCGGGTGTCTACGAAATTGTCGAGTAAATCTATCTAAAGTTTTTTTTGACGTTTGAGCGAATTTAATGATTTATTTGTAATAACGCGCTTATATGCGGTAGATAATTGGCTAAAGAAAGCATGTTTTAATTGCTTCTATTTTAACATTCAACAATTAATGAACTGAAAGAAATTCACGTTCTTTTTTGTTAAAATCATAATTATATTAAACGTATATCTGTGATTTTCATTTATATTCTACTTTTTGTTATATGAATGAAACGTTCTAAAGCATTTGATTATATTTCCTGTAAGTGACAGTATAAAACGCGATGCAAGTGTATTTCTGTGTAACATAATCGTTACGTAATTTTAAAAGGCTCAACATCCTTCGTACTCTCTAACATTTAGTCAGAGTCATGTACCTGTCCGGAATGGAAATGTCATAGCTAGGGGTAAATGTGACGCGAAAGGGCGGGTCCATAGGCGTAGTAATACGGCTAGCTAGGGAGCGCTTTAATTAAGGCAAGTAAAGGAAAGAAAAATCCTAAGGGAATTTATAGAGGTCGGCAGCCACGTTGGGCGTTAAGGGACTGAAAGGAATGGAGAACCTCGGTTGAGACAGGGTCGGTCCTGAACTCGAAGGACCGGCCCTTGGTAATTTAGACCTTCGAAACGACTCTGTGGCCCATAAAGGGCTAAATGCGAAGCGGACTTTACTGCGTTAATTTCTTTACACAATTAAAAGGACGGTCTACCAGTTTTACTATTGTTAGGTTTTGGGATTCTTTCACTGATATTAACGTAATAATACATTAAACGTTTTTAAAGTATTTAAGGGAAAAGATATTGATGTAGAATTTCGGATTTTTGATATAAGTCATTCGTAACAAATTATGACAAATTCTTATGTTTCCAAAAACATGAATATTTAATAATTTTTTTATCATATTTTTAATAATTTTGCAAAATCTTCAGGATATGGTTTGCATAACATTTGATACTGAATATCCGAATAAAATGAAACGTTTACATATACTTCGAGTTACTATTTTATTTCACAATTTACTGCAAATAGAGCTTCATAAAATATAACGTTCTTTCAATTCTCGGCGCGCCGGTTTGGACATGCAGCCTTTCAGCCTTCGATCGCTATTCAGCGCGGCTCGTTCACCTTTTTACGCGAGTCAGAATCCCGAGAGAATTTTCCTCGGTGCGGCTCTATTAGTGCGCCGAATAATGATGAGTTTAAACATGGCGTCGTCGTGCTAGGGCATACATAGAAGCGGCTGCAGCGGTAGGTAGCTCACTCGGATTAACTTGGCCCGTTGATGAGGTGATTAAACGTTGATTAAATGCAGACTAAATTGCAGTCAAAAATATCGATCTATCACCTTGTCTCGAGGTGAACTCCCACCTTTGCCTTCGTCTCTCTTCAGTCCCTCTCGGACTACCTTTCAGACCCGCCGTAATCACGAATTATCTTACTCAGGTCCTAATGGAATTAGAACGATGCTTTGATATAGTCGCGTCTCCTGCTGAATAATTACAAGATTGCCGAATGCCCTTTCTCTCCATGCATAATAGAGGAAGAGAGATAACAGTGAGATAAGATTAAATTAGCTCTGTGTGTGTATGATGAACTGTTAATACGTATCTAGTTGTACGCGCTTTCAAACCGGATTGGTTATGAAATACTTCTCTCATCGATCATATGCTTTTCTTATGGAAACCGGTTCTCGCCAATTTTTACGTCGTATGTCATGAAAGTACAATCTGACCGCGCGAAATTACGAGCTCATTAATGGCGAACGCGACGACGTGGCGCTTTTCATCGGATATGCTCGCGATTTCACGTTCGTCATATACACGGTACGCCATGAATATACGTATGCGAGACATATATAAAATGCATCTATAAATCGCTCGCATACTAGTGCCCGAGTACCGCGCTTGCTTGCGATCTCGTGTTCGCGTACGAATACGGCGGTTTGCGTGGTGGTGAAACCCGACGGCGACTTTTAATCAATCCGATTATTGTCAGGAGGATTGGACCTGGCATCATTCCTTCACTCGTTCCTGTATACGCGTATTAACGTTTGACCCCGGAACTCCCCGTTGCGCCTTCCCTCTTGCCAGCTTCTGACCTCTCTTTCGCACTTGTTCAATTCACGCTCGGCGGATTCGTTCTCGCCAACCGTTCATCAATAGATCCATCATACACATATATATTTACATACGTATATATGTGTGTGTGTGTGTGTGTGTGTGTGTGTGTGTAGACATTTATGCACGTGTATGCGCGATAGGCAGAGGACGATTCCTCGATCGACCTTAATTGACTCGTCGCACCGACTGCGTTTTCTTTTATTTTCGCCCTCTATCGCGCGCGCCGACTACGTTTCTCACCTTCCTTTTCAATATCATCGATGAAGCCGGAGTTCTACTTGCATCGCTTAACGGGTAATCCCGTGGAAACACGCGACAACGAGCACCGCAGAGCTTCGAGTGAAAATAACTGATAAGACAGACGCGTTAATCGAGCAGATAAAGTTCTTGCTTCGGAAGCCGGTCTTTAGATGTTAATTAACAACTCGTGATTGATACAATATGTGTTTAAAATTACGAAAAATAAATTTTAGAAAGCAAGTTTTATTAACTTATTAGAAAATAAATTCTAAAAAAATAAAACATTTGATAAGACGAAATTTGATAACTGTTTTTAACGAGCAAAAACTTTGATTCAACAAAACTTTGACACAGAAGATTGATTGGTCTTCGAATATTATTAATTAATAATAATAATTAATAATAATAATTCAAATATTATTAATTAATAGATTTTATAATTGACACAACGAACGTTCTTTTAATACATTATGTAATATACATTGTACATAATATATTAAAAGCTAAGTTTTAATAATATTACTTTTAATAATATTAATGTATATGCAGAAGTCAAAATGCACATATATATGCATTTTTAAATATAAAACTGTCTTATATATTTTATTTATGACTTCTTAAACACGATAAAATCTTATCAAAAAAGATTTCCTTAATTAAGAAACATTCTCTTATTATTAAACACTGATATTAATCTAAAATAAATTGATTTTTTGTTATGTATAATAAAAATTTTATAAATGTATAATTCAAGATTTCTGTCTTATGTTACTTATATAAAGTATTCTAAATTATCTATACTTTCGTTTCGATTAATCTTTTCTTAGAATAATACGAGTTTTTTGCAGAAGAAATTTGAGGATTTTGAGTAATAATTTTTTTTCTGTAAGTCTCAATTATGTAAGAATGATATATAATTTCTTATGTTTATAAATTATAGATAATTATCTATTAAAGTAAACTTAATTTAAAATTAGAAAAAAAATTCAAAAGTTTTATTACTCGTTCAGTTTTTATAGCTTCTTTTACCAGTAACTTAAGAACGTTTAATTTCTTTTTAGCGATATTTTCATCACAAGTTACTTTAAATCAATTTAAGACTACGTTATATGAAAGAAAGCATTTGGGGGAACTATTCTGCACATGATTCGTATCTAACTGTACTTAGAGAAACCGGCCAATGTGCAAATCGCCTGAACACGCGTACACGCACGCACACATGTGCACGCAAAGAAGTGGACAGCCTGGCCCTGACACTCAGAAGCACCATCAGTTATATAGAGGCCGCCGACTGGACCGCCACCACTACCATCGCCGATATCACCATTACGAAGCGCCGCCACCCCCTCGTAACACATGGCGACGGCTATACCACGGAGAACGGGATGCGGGACGTGGTGGCAAACGGGGACGGTTTTTTAAATCTAGCCATCAAGGATCCATCCTGGCCTGGCTGAATGCCCGCGCGCCACACATCGAAAGCGATCTAACGCGACCGCGCGTATTTGTCGGCCGCCCATTATCCTCCTCGAAATTCAATTACCGGTACGAGCGTGAAACCTATTTTTGCCCTGATCCAATACTTCTTCTTGCATCTTACCA
>Ga0157363_1003028_pt1 | contig 15031 bp, 5 predicted proteins | sample AttsexASBM1_FD_111477 | JGI IMG/M metagenome (GOLD analysis project Ga0157363, IMG submission 111477) | Fungus gardens microbial communities from leaf cutter ant in Ribeirão Preto, State of São Paulo, Brazil - Atta sexdens ASBM1 | ecosystem: Host-associated > Fungi > Mycelium > Unclassified ...
GAATCAATTAGAGAACTGCATTAGCGTCTTAAGATATTACTTAAGACATTACTTAAGCTATAAGTCTCAAAATAAGAAAGGTAAATCGAAAGGAAATAAGAAAATGCATACGCTAATATGAATGATGTTTAGATATTACTATAACAGAAATGAATTGATCTACATTTTTACACATATTGTAGTTAAAAATAACAAAATGTCATTTAACTCAAGGGATTGGGTTATCATTGCCTCTTAAGAGGATGATCAGGCCCAAATAATGAAAACGCGTTACTTCCCTTATCAGGTTCGAATTTAAGTAATCGAATCAGGGCCGAACATCAAATCCGACATTTCCTGATTTCTACCTGACTAAATTTCTATTCGGGTGATATCTAACAGTGTAACGCTGTTTGTGTCATTCTATCTTTATCGTTCATTAAACATAATACAAGGACAGAATGATAAATTAATGCTAATAGCCTGTCTTTGCACGCATAATATTCAGTAAATTCGCGGCATTGATAAAGATAGATATTAATCAATCGAAATACGTACAGGGAAACAGTACCAATATTTTAGATGTCATATACGTCGATTCTTGCGAAACATATGTCCGTAAATACGCCGTGCTGTGTATACACCAGCAGTAGCACAGCACTGTGCAGCACAGTGTATTACGCTCGCACCTTGCGCGCTAGAATTTGTGAGACCTTGCGGCTGCGGGCTTCTAAATAATCCCGGAGTTTGTAATATCACTTGGTCCACTAAATTCCCCCGGAACTAAATAACGAAGAACAGGCGCCCTCGACAGATATTACGAGAACTGCCTTAGGTTTGATTCACTCAATATGGAAAGTTATACGCACTGCGATCTCATCACAGTTTAACAAAATATATTATATATCCTTTAGCGAAATATTGCTTAGGTAAATAATTAGTTAAATATTATATAAAGTAATTCGAAACGTGGAGCATTTGCTTGTGGATGTTTCAATTAATTTGGATGAATTTTTCTTTACGAAGGAGTTCCGGAGTGTCGTTGGCATCTGTTGCAACTTTTGAATATTCAATGTTTAACATCTCTTCGCAATTAAAATTGAATTAAAATTCTATCTGAAAAAGTACAGTTTGAGAGTATTAGACAAAAAAAGAGGGGGGAGAGAGAGAGAGAGAGAGAGATTGTCAAGAAATTATCATTATACGATCATTCCAGTCGCGGAGATTGTGGAAAATTAATTTATGTTTGAGATGTAGAAGTAGTAAATCCAAAATTATCGATATTTTAATATGAAAGGAGGAAATGTCCATATGAGAATTTCGTATATTGCTATTTCTATGCACGGTGCGACACGGGCTTTATTCACGGTGCATTATGGTCCGCCGCGTGTAATCGCTGTAATGAAATTTAAGCCACAGGCTCTGCTCGATGCGGAAATGCATTTCGCGACGATAAATTCGTTCGCCGGGATGCAGCTAGATCTTAACGCAATCCAGCTTAATGAGAGCAACACGGTGAGAGGATCAAAGGTGTAATCAAGCAAGTACACTCGTATTTGGACTCTGTGTACATGGACGGCAAATGACCTTATACAAGGACCGAATTCGCCACTACTAGACACGTGACTCGCATTTCGATCGGATTCGGGTATGCTTGATCAGAGCCTGGTACTGGAATCCTAAGTGTCAACGTGATCGAAGGCAACTTGTCTATTGGATTGAGATGATATAATGTCTTACATAGTGACACGATAATAGCGACTGGATGAGGCGTGGGAAAGCGTACACGTGATTTGTTTAGGATATTTAAAAGAAAAGGGCAACGCAATATCAGCAAATGAACCGCAAATGACTGTAAATATTATAGAATTCGATTGGACATATTCAGTGCGCACTGGTGCATATTGAAACCGTCGCACACAAATATTGTAAAGATATATTTATACATAAAAGATATATTTATACATGGAAATCGATTAAATCCTAAAATATTCAATACATTTTATTGTATTATTAGGTAAAATATATATTTTATAGTTCGAATTATTTGCGTTTCACTTTATATTCAAATTAAATCAGCTCTGCAACTTTAATAAGCACCAGTGCACACTAGTGCTTCCAATTAGAGAGATCAATCATTAGAGATTCTTTTGAACTGCTCTAAAACTTTACGTAAATAAATACAACTTAGTTTCACGAAGTTAGAAACGAAATCTGTAGTCATCTATAGAGCAGGGTCGGTATTTCTTGATAAATTCAAGATCGTTGAATCCAAATCTATCAGTGAAAGATGTCCATCACGTTAGATTTTTTTAGATAAATCGAGTAATTTGAGCCAAAAACAGCATTTTTTGCTATACTTACTTTTTTTGTGACTACGAAATTTTTTAATTTCATTAGTATCACTCTAAAGAGTTAATCTTCATTTTAAAAAATAATTTCCATTTTTTACTGTGCGATTTTTTTTTCATCGAGTTATAAATGTTTTTCGAAATGTAAAATGTCGAATCCAAATTAGCGGATAGAAACTGGAAAGTAGATAGATTTGTAAGATATAAAATATAGACTATAAAATATATATTTGTATTTATTAATTTAGTCCACCATGTTGGGTCTACCATTTCGAATTTCGTAATTTTGAATTCAGATTCATAAGTAGCGATCCCAAAAACTCCCGAATACTCACTTTGATCAAAATCGAATCACTTTTTACATTTCAGTCCGCCATTTTGAATCCACCATTTTGAATTTCTCTATTTTAAGTTTTTCAGATTCGGGGACCTCGAGAAAGTCTAAGATACTTTTTTGATACATGTGAATTTATATATTATGTTCGCAGTCTTTTGAATTGCGCGCCGAATTTTTCGGACTTAGGGCCACATCACACTCGAAATTACATAAGCTGCATAACCATAGCATAAACCATTGAACCAATAAGCGTCCAACACAAAGACTCCATGTTGATATTTACATAAGATGCTCATTGATCTAGGCCCCAGGGGCCTATGCTATGGTTATACAGCTTATGTAATTTGTGTGTAATGGGTGTGTAATTAGAAACGATATAGAAACCGAATACTATATATTATATTACTATAGCATTCAATCCAACCGAACTGCTATAGTAATATTATAAATTAAATTGAAACATGCAATTTAATAATTTGATGCTCAATTGGCATCCTTTTAAAGAGATTTTAATGTACCAAAAATCTGCAAATAAATTGAAAACAATTTGATTTATTTTTAGTGACAATTAAATAGCTACATCTGTCATTCTATTTATTGCAAATAATAATCTTGATGAATGGATTTATAATCGTGATTGTAAATTCTTTCGACGGCTCTACACAATTTCTGTCACATTTCGAAGTAACAGAATTTTCTCCGCGTACTTCTCGTGACAATTAGTTCTATGACACGTTGTCGCTCGACGAAATAGATCCTCTGTAATATATTCTGCGGAGGATAACTACTGAAAGATTTCAAATAATTGGAACTTGGAAGTCTGAATGTGAGAGTAATTTGTAGAAGGAACTTTACGTTTTATATGATGAGAAATTCGATTTGAACTTGTAGAATATTTGAAATTCCTCGTACGCGTATACCTTTGACACACTGTCTTATTTCGTCTGTATCGCGTTTGCACGATTGATTGCATCTAACTTATATAACACATCTGGTAACTTACATGCACGTCTAAATCTTAGAATGAAATTTTAACATTTCTCTGGACACTTACAATTCGCGTAAGTCAAAGATACAAATAAAATATCTCATCTTCTATAGAAAATATTCAAAAATAGATAATTTATTTATAAGCAATCAAAAAGATTATACTAAAAAAAGAAAAATAAATTTAGAAATAAATTATGTATAGCTTGAGTTACTCGATTTGAAGATAATTGAGTGAAAATATTTTAAGAAATAATCGTAATTGTTACGAATTTTAATTATTTAAGAAAATTTTTTTATAGCATTCAGTGTCATGAGAAGTACATACTTGACTTTTGCAAAGCAAAAATTTTGCAAAGCATCTCAATTCATAATTTACTTATCGTTACGTTTGATGTATCATGATTGTAATATTTTCAATTATAAATTATCATGTGCCGAATACAAATACTAAGGATGATCACGATGCTGAGTAACTTCACTGCCTTGTTTGATCACGTTGAATCGATTGTTTGATCGTGGTAGTCGATGAGATTGGCAAACAGGTAATTAATGATAAAGGAGAATGTTTGTTTTACCTCAGGCAAACTAATTGTACGAACGGAGAAGTGGATTATCTGAATCCGCAGCGCGATAAAACGCTGCCGCAATTAATGCACGATTCCATTTTTTATTCTGTTACAAATTGTTCTAGATTAAATATTCTAAAGGAGTAAAGTTCGCTTTAATAAAAGGATAGAATTTGTTTTATCTAATTGCTATCTTGAAAATATATACGCAGAGTACGCGTAATTTGCCATCGTTTATAGAACTTAGAAACTTTATATATTCCATCTTGTCTTGAAGTATAATTAAAGAAAAATCGATTCCTAATTGATCAAAGTAGTTTTAATTAATATAAGAATGCAAAGTATTCTTTTGAGAAAATTTCCGGAGATTCTTTCTAGATATTTTAGATTATTCTATACAAAAAGTTGTGCGAATAATAAAAGAAATGGTTAAAAATTTATAGTTCACATTCAGCGAACGTGTTGGCGTAAAAAAAAAAAAGGAAAGCGCGTTCTACCTCATTCCTTCTATAGCATCTTTTTCTTCTTTGAGAGGGATTAAACTTTAAACAATGTCATAAGGTGTTCTCGACTGAAGTTTCGCGTAACTTTTGCGCATCTTCAAAGTTCTTCCTGCTATTTTCCGGCGAAGGGAGTTAACCAGGGCCGCGGCTTTGCGTACACGTTATCTCGGGGACGTACGGCGCGTCGCTTAATCTGCTAAATTACCGTGTACAATCGAAGAGCGAGATCTTCGAGGATTACAGCTTAATGAAATTTGAACCCGGTGGATTTGCTCGTGGTACCAGGCGTACCCGCAACCCCCCGACGCGAGTACATACACACGTAACCTCACAGAATCTCGACCTTAAGACCGGCACTTACCTAAAAGACAAATTCGTCGTGGGATATTCTAAGGAACCGTCGCAACAGTAGAAACTTAGTCGCGTGTTTTCGTAATCCGATGGATGTAATCGCTTCTTCTACGCTTTCTATGTGGCGAACTGAAATCCGTTAAGTCGTTTTCATCTTGTAAGATACATTTGCGATATCGTCCGCTATTCGAGTAAGGGGTAAGGACAGAGGAGTTATTTCGACTATGCAATCGCGATGTGAATTGTCTTACACGGAGATTAAGTCGAATTGTATTGTGGTTCGCATATAGTCTACGAGTGAATAAAAGCGAAATCCATTCGTCTTTGATTGATCTTTCTTTTTACAAATAAAAACATCGGATTATTTGGCAATTATCTATTCTTATTCCTTCGGCAATATGAAATTTTCAACCTTCAGGCTTCATCCACAACCTACCGAAGGACTTGAATTTCTGTGCAGATTTTTATATTGTTCTCTGGATTGTATAAAAATTTAAAAAAGTTTCTTACATTCATGTAAAAATTTAAAAAACGAGTATCTTTAATTATAGTCATTATAGAAGTTGTATTTTACTTTATTCATCTTTTAGATAAGACCCGTTCTTATGAAGAAATCAATTTCTATCAAATTAGTTAAATTTTTTGTGATTGCTTTTATGCTATAAAGTTTTATGCCATAAGATTGCAGAAAGGATACAAAGAACTAACGACAAAAATTAATGATTTTATGTAGAAAAAAAACTGCTGTAAATACATAATTTTGAGCAATAAAAAAATTGAGCTTTCATGTTCATTTTGATCAATATCATAAAAACAATCACATATCGAAAATTTAGTCAAGTTTTTTTCTTCATAAGAAGACGGTTCCTTATTTATCAGAGTTTATAATTAAAAATTTATGCCTTTAATGTCCAACATTGTTGTGATGGAGAATTAAGAGTTCTGATAGCATTTTATTTTATAGTAGTATAGCAATAGAGTAGCATTCTTTATATTGTATTTATATTGTTATTTATTATATTATAAAGCTTTTCGCAGACATCTTTTAAAATAGTATTGCGATATATATTTTATAACAAGACGATATGTATATATACTTTAAGCAAAAGTTTAATTAACGCCCACATAATACTTTTGTATTACTAGCTATTTATTTATTACTACCAACTCAACGTTTAATTTCTGAAAATAAGCTCTAAATGAAGTTTTATTCTATTGTATTTTCTTGAAATCTCCTCGGTTTATAATCCGAGATAACTGACGTGGGTATTAAGGTCTTTTACGTCTTCAAGTTAAATAACAATTAAGCATTAAGTAGCAATTACCGGCTACAAAAGCGACGCCAAGGTGGTGCTTTAGCCTTACTATATTGCAGCATCAAAGACGGTATTAATCTCTTCCTCGCATCGCTGCATCGTTCCAAGGACGATACTCAAGTTCGTGAAAGTATTCATCGATTGATCACGAAGTCCTTCGCTAGATAGAAAAGAGAGGAAATTGCTACTTCTCTTTTGTTTTTCAAAAAGTGGCCAGCGAGAAAAAGAGAAGTGATTAGAATTGCAGCTCTCTCTTTACACGATCTTTCTCTTTTCTACTGCCATCCCTTTTTCACGTGCGCAACCGTCGGAAACCGCGCTGTTCTCACGTAAATGCGCATAAATTTTCTCGCTTTCGCTCCCTTTTCTCTCCGACTTTTGCGTTTTGCTTTTTTTTCCTTTTGCCAACGGAGGGACTTTAATTCCTCGGTCGTCTTAATCAAAAGTTACGGTCCCGTTGTTTTGCGCTGAGTTAAAGCGTCGCGCTACGCGGCCACGTAGATGCGCGCGAACGCTTATGAAAATGGATTTTAATTCGGTGAAAGTGAAAAACAGAGTTAATCTTTCTCGACAGTCGCGTGCACTGCGTCGCCGAGCGAGATTAAAATTTTGAATCGTCCAACAAGGGAGATTTTCAGGAAATTATTCAGGCAAGGTTTCAAACGTTTTATCGAAGCGCGAGGCTTCAACATTTCGAGTGATCATTTAAATATTTCCATGCATTTGCGAGAGGATAGAAGTATTGAGCTCCAATACTTCTATCGGACTTGTGCATAAGTGACGAAAAATATCGATATATCGTTTGAATATATGTATATTCGCTTTCTCAAAATAACGAAGAAAACATATTATTGTGAAAATGACAATTTATAATATAAAACATGTATAACACACACTCACGCAGAATGTATGATTTTCTTGCAAATTTACTTATACAGAAATAAGATTCAGTATCCGATATAGATTCACTCTACGATTTACTATTACTCGATATTTCTTAATAATCGTCGTGATTTAAATCTCTAGTCGAGTATTTACAAAGCTGCTCGCTTCCGCTTTGATTACTTTTATAAGCCAATCGACTTCCGTTAATGATCGGCTTTAACTAATGGGATAGACCGAGAAGGAAATTAGAAAGATACGATCGCGAACTGAGCGAGGAAGAAAGAGAATAAGGATAGAAGAAAAACAAAGGGTGAAGGTTAAATAGGTACCCCCGCAATCTTATCTACGCTTTTCGCTTGCGAATCTCGTAAACTTTTGATGTTATCCGCTCGGAAAAAGAAGATCCCTGCTTCGGTGGATGAAGAAACGCACAAATCTTCCAGATACTGGATAACAAATAGTTCACGCGCTAAAGCAGAAGCAATTATAGTCAATTAAAGTGCAATGTTTACTTAGATCGTTTAATTTTTATATCACATGTCATGTATAATATTTGCTGTTTCTAAAACGATAAAAGAGACACAGTTGTCAGCAAGCATGAAAGAGAATATTAATACGTTTGAAAAGTTTTGAGTCTCAACATGAAGATGGCATTACTCAAAACCATTCTGATGCTACAATTGTACATATGTTGCAAGATACCTGTGAAAATTGTAGCCATTTTGGACACTAAGTTATTTGAAAGTCATTTGTGTCAGTCGATGTCAGTATTTTTGTTTGATGAAGATCTGTGTTCTGAGCCTAACTTTTCAAACGATCCTCGTACATGTTTCATTTTTACTAGGTCAAATATCTGTCTCTTTTTTCAATCATCGTACACTTATTGTCAGAGAAAAAGTTATAGTGATGGCAACTGTACAAGTTTTATACGTAAAGTTGATCTACTTATGTAGTTGAATAAATTATTTTATAGCTACAGTAAGTATAAAATGGTTTATGTAATTATGTACATTAGTTTTTTAAAGTAGACGTAACAAGCATAAAAAATAATAGTATAATTATTAAATAATACATTGTTTAATAATACGTTGATTTCGGACGTGAGTTACGCCGTTGGTTGCCTACCCACGCTAATAAAGGCATTGTTGTGGAGAATTATGAACTAATTAACTCTTCGCGCCCAGGATTACATCGCGCGTGCTTGAGTAGGTGTAGTTGCGCAAGCCGCAGCACTGCCCGATTTGCAGGGGAATTGTAACGAATTTCTATGTTAATTAAGTCAGAACTTTCAACGAGCGACGAGACGTGTTGACGATTTTCGTTCATTTTGTAGAAAGTTAACTTATGCGGTTGATATTTGTATAATGAATGATTTTCTTATATCCGCTTTCTTAAAATAAATGCAATAGAATCGGTAATTATTGGAAAATTTAATTTTGTTATAGATTTCTGTTTCATATTTATATTTCACACGTTTTCATTAAATAATAATATTTCGCTGATATACATAATAGATACACAATAAATTGTATATTCATAAGTAACATTTATTTTTCGCAATTATGAGCAGCTATGGTTCTGTGCTTGTAATATATGCTCTTTATAATATAACACATGATGCAAGGATTATTGCACAATTAGATCTTCTTAAATGCAAGACCCGCTTAGTGTAACGTCATCTTCTATTAACACGTAATAAGGAGTAAATAATACGAAGTAGATGCAGAAGAAAATTAATTTTCCCGTACGTTTAATCCTATTGTGAAGCACGCAGCAGAAAATAGAAAAGAAAATAGAAAAAAATTCCTGTATAATTTACTTTATAGAAAATTAGTGTTGTTATTTAGTATTAAGAAACTTTAATGATTATTGATTATCTAATAATTTGGATACGATATTTTTTTGAGAGAGAGACTTTAGATATGAATAATATATAGAAAATGTGTATCAAGAATTAAATTTCGTAATCCTCCTTATTTGAAGAGAATTTAGAGAAGAAAGGTTTATGTACTAAATACACTAATTTAAAAAAATAAAATAAGCCAAAGAAATCTAAATTGCTGAAATATCTTAAACTTTTTATTTGTAAAACGTTGAAAAAAATATAAGAAATACTTAGACACTCTTATTACAAAATAGATAAGATAAAGAAATCATTCTATAATTTTCTCAGAGAAAACAATTGTGACTTGAGGAATGAAAGCGACTTATCTTGTTTCTCAAAAATAGTCGACTCAATTAAGAAATAAAATAAAAAAGGTTTAAGAAAAATAGAGTTCATTGTCCTTTCTCTAGTATAAAAGACAATTAATTTCGTTCATCCGTAAGCTTCTAATCGTAAAATGAATTGTTCGCTGCAATATTATCTCGGTAAAGTACAAACAGTGCCTTCGATGTTTGCTTATTAGAGATGCGCTCTAATTAGATTTTACCGTGTCTGCAAATTGTTGGATGATTACGAAAATATTAATAGAGAAATCTTTTGGGATTTGCTCCAGACGTCGCGACGCCCAACGCTTATTACAATGCACATTCTTTCTGCGTCGGGGAGTTTTATATCCCGCTGTTTTTATTGTTTTTATTTTATGAGTTGAATGTTTCTTCCAAAATTGCGAGGGACAGACATCTCTGATCGAAACGAGATGCGCTCAACTTTTGTTACATAGGATTATTGCTCGTTTCTCCGCTCGTGTTTCCATTCCGAGATCCATGTTGTCTCTCCATTGTGAAATGTGAATAAATGACTGTAGAGGATTTATTTATTTATTTAACTCTTAAACTACATTTTAAATAAAATATTCTTAAATTTAACTCTTATATTAGCAACAAATTAATATATTTACAGATTTAAGATTCATTTATATCATTATTGATATTATTATATAAAGAGGCTTATTAGTATAAAAAAATTATTAAATTTCTTGTCAATTTAATAAGTAATATTCGAAATGATATTACTACTCTGGTATTTCTACTCATGATTGCTTCAAGATCGAAAGATTTTCGATCGGCGCGCGATTTACAGAATGAGATGTGTACATAAATTCACAGAGAAATATTTAAGTATTAAGATCCGTTTTGATTGAATATAGGACTTCTCTTTAATTAGATTTATTTTTAATGGATTAATTTTGTATCGTAATTTTTAAATTAAATAGTTAACAAAGTGACTGGCAGCTATTGAGTTATCTTATAGACTTCACATTTTTTAATCATATAAAGTATTTTATAATTAACATTTTTTTCTTGCGAGATGTAATTTTTGTCAACAAGAATACTGAATTATTAATACTTAATGTACACAATTTTTCTTTACTACAAACAAACGTTCGCGTTTTTGATTAATTTTAGCGTTTTTATTTATTCAAGAATCATTAAAAGAATTAATTATCTATTTCGGAATTGCAAAGCAATGAAAAGTACAAGAAAAGTTAAACATGAGCAAATAATTAGATCACAAATTAAAAACTAGAAAAATGATTAAAAAATAATTCTTATGTTTACTTTAACTTTAGGAAATATGTATAAAATGTATTAAAAAAAGGAAAGGATGCACACCATTATTTAGCCAGATACTTTCAGAATTTGAAAGAAAAAAAAGGAGGGCAACGAATGATTCAATTATATGCTTTAAGAGTTAATATTACAATTATATATGAATAATTGAAAATCTCTTGAATTAAAAAATTATTTATCAAAATAAAACCACTGGTCGCTTTTATTAACGTAGTCGCACATTTAAAAAACCAGAGATACAAATGTGAGTATATATTATTTCTCGCTTTTCTGCCCAAAAATGCTCGAGCAAAAACAAAGGATTAATGGAGGTAAAATGTTTTTTTCCTCTTCATTTCCTCCCTCTTGTTTAAAGCTATCAGCTTTGCGATATAATAAAGAATAGCGAGTTGTTGTTAGGAATTTTGCATGCCAAACGTGTGCGCATGTAATAACCGACACTAATAACACTATTTTTGAGATCTTGAACCGTCGTGTTACGACAGTCTGCTTCCCCCTTCTCCTTGTGGTCGAAGGAGAAACTTTCACTTATAAAGTTGTTGCTCCGTCGTCGCGACTGACAGCTCCATTTGCGACGTTAAGGGAAAAATTCCTCGCGAGAAAGACTAATCGAAAGTATGCTCACTAACTGTGTGAGTTTTTCCGACTTCGCGAGGGACCTTCCCGTTCCTCTTCATTCGATGGTTTATTTGATGTTACGCAAAGTGCGGCCAGAAAAGTTGCGAAAGCAGTAAGTCTGTCGCGAGATAGAAATTAACGAATGATAACGAATGGATTTTTCTCTCTATTTTCTTTTATTTCTCTATTTAAATTATTACGTTTTAAATTAGCGTCTACATTACATAATATAGGGTTACCATAAAAGTGGAAATCAGGGAAATGATAGGGAAATTGAAAACGGTCAAGGAAATCAGGGAAAAGAGAATTTTGTGGAAAATAAAATTTTCTGGAAAATAAAAATTCTTAGAAATTTCTTTTTAAAGAAGTTTGATATATGTATATTATATCCTGCAATTTTGGAATATTATCAACTTAACAATTAAATACAAGCGGTGTTAGCAGCATCAATAGTAATTTACATGCTATGTTAAATTGTTCTGTCAACAAAAATATTTGACGGTTAAAAAAAATCACGTTGAAAGTACAACAAATTTTTAAATATTATTGGAAGTCAGAGAAAATCATGTTATGTTGTTTGGAAAAAGTTGTGGAACTCTAGAACGAGAAATTTGTGGTAATCTTGTGACATAATAAAATAAAGTTCTGCATATTTTAATCTACACTCTAAAAAAATGTTGGATTTGTGGATTTAACACCCATGCGATGCCAACATAATTCTCACCGTGTTAATGTTAATTTAACATCAAGTGAGAATTATATGTATAGAATCAATCATGTCAGTAGTATCTCTTTATCAAGCAAATTATAAACATAATTTAAATTGGGATAATATTCAAATATTAGATTCTGAACCATTCTTTCAAAAAAGATTAATCTCCGAAATGATCTTCATAAAAAAACGAACTATGTCTCTAAATAAACAAGATGATACAGATCGTCTACCAGATATATATTTTCCTGCACTCAATATCAATTGTCTTCGGCTCACCACAATAATTATTCTCTCTCTAAGAACGTTTAAGTATAAAAGCAAGGCGCTCATGATAGGAGTCATAGACAGTAATCGAAATTAATTAAATTACGAGTATTTTATTGTTATAATACATCTTGTCTTAAGATGTGATTTTGAAGTAGGTATAATATAAATTTAATATTGTTTCATTTTGTTTGTAATTGTTATTTTTAATTTTATACTTATTGATAAATTGTTTGTGGAATAAAATCTATGCTTCGTGCCACAAGCTAAATTAATTTTAATAAGAAACGACATATAGTGTTACTTCACAACAAATTTACGTGTTCATTAAATCTAAACGAGCGTTTTTAAGTAATAATTAACAGAATCCGTAAATTGGACAATTTTTTTATAATATTCATTTAATTTATTGTAATTAATGTCACGTTTTGATTATAAACTTATATTGAAGATGGTCTAATCAAGACCAAAACGTTTATGTATATATATTTTCTTGATTTGAATAAACTGTTATTTCGCTTCCAAGATCTTACGTAGTGGTGTGCCCTTTACATATATTATTAATATATGTATAGACATCGCATGGTGTTAAGTTTACACCGCTATTTTTAGAGTGTAGCATTTTCAAAGCTGGAATTTGATGTTCTTTGTTTCTCTTATATATATCATCATATATTTTCGAGATATGTCGCGATAATTAACAGAGTGGTGGTTAATTCATGTCAAATAAATCTGACGTGCACAAATTTGTTTCATGTATTAAGCACGGAAGTTTAGATCGAGCTTACGACACGATATCTACCGCAATTCCGAATGCGAGAAATTTTGGCAAATGGGTTATACGATTCATTGCCTCGGGGACGGTCAGTAGTCGTAGGCCGTGCAAGGTTGACAGTAAGATAGATTTATAAGCTAAAGTTTCGCCGACTGTCTGGTCATTTATCATAACTAACGCGCTTGGATCATGTTAGTCAACCCTTTAACTAGTGCGAGCTCACATATAGATATGCACGCGACACTTTACTTGCGACACTTTCTACTGCATTGCCCTAATATATTCATCGCGTGATATTATCTTTCGATATTAACAATATGAAAAATTATCGAATAATGTTACTGTATGAAGTTATTTTTTATCGCATAAGATCTATTAATTTAAAACACGATAACTACTAATTCATTATTGATCACTCTTTACGTACCATAACAGTTTTTTATAATTATTACAACACACGTTTCTCATATTCTTATTTATCTTTAGTACTAATATATTATCATGTTTACGTTTTACATCAAATTACACATTTACGGACAAAATTAGTTTTCTCTCTCGAAAATTAATGACGATTCTTATCGGGCTTGTAGATATTAAATTCATAATGTCAAATTATTATCCAATTTGAATTATTTTTAATCATTTCTGCTTATTAAATATGTCATTAATTAAAACAATAAAATTAAACGATTTTATTCAAGAAAATATAATAAATTTTGATTGAATTTGATTTATTCTTTGTTAAGTGCATAACATTAATATAGACGTTGAAACTAACCTATTAACTAACTTATTAATAAATAGATTGATTTACATTTTGACACATATGGAAGTAAAAAATGATAGAATGTTAATTAACTCAAGGGAATAGGAACACTATTAATCTTTTGATATTTAACATAATATTAAAAATGAATACACTTGTATTTTAATTTTCAAGAGTTTACAAAGACATATCATCTATATATAATAATGCAAATTTTGGAATGTAAAAAAAAGGGAAATGTATATTGTTTTAGATCATTTTTAGATTGGAGCTAGATATAAGTTTTAATTAATATTTAATTAATATTTTTTGTTATGTTATTAATCTATTACGTTTAACATCTACGATCGGTTTCCTTTAATCGCGTTACATAGAATTTGCGGATCACTGCAATTCTCTCAAAGCTAAGAGGGTTATTGGTCGAAGTACTGTAACAATCGTTCCTCGTTAAGACGCTATGCTGAACGCACCATTGTCTAATTAATGAAATTACCGAATTGCACTCGAAGCAAAATGCACCACAATAGATTGCAGATACTGACACCGAGTGGACCGGATTTCTATGGCATATTGACGTGCAACGGTGCCCTAATCTATTCTGGCTTTATATATCATCCGTATTCATCTCACACAATGCGCCGTAGTATTAATCCGCACACAAAGCAAATTGTATGATATTGTATTGTGCGGCTATATATTCATGCTGTCTTCATTCCTTCTGTCTCATATCATCGGAAAATTTATTGCTTGAAAGTAGTGTGTAATGTAAAAGCTCAACAAAATAAACGGTTACAGTTGTCACGACCAAAAGTCGACCATCAATACATTTTTTGGTTATAAGAATTGTAATACGGTTGTGATAACCGTAAGGTTGGCATAGCTTAACGGTTATGGCTGTTAAGATATGTTCATCTCAACCAAATATATTGATGGGCGAAAATTGTCATATTATTTCCAGTTGTGGCAACCGTAGCATTTTTTCTGTATTTATATGCACACTGAGAGAACAATGTTTGGTATTTTTAACTATAATTATATATTACTATAATTATTACTGCTATAATAATAATAATAATAATAATAATAATAATAATAATAA
>Ga0157363_1003030_pt1 | contig 15029 bp, 16 predicted proteins | sample AttsexASBM1_FD_111477 | JGI IMG/M metagenome (GOLD analysis project Ga0157363, IMG submission 111477) | Fungus gardens microbial communities from leaf cutter ant in Ribeirão Preto, State of São Paulo, Brazil - Atta sexdens ASBM1 | ecosystem: Host-associated > Fungi > Mycelium > Unclassified ...
CGCAAAAGCGACAGAACAATAACAATCCGCGTAAATGCCGTAACCATGACCAGAAGACTTGGAGCAAGCGACAGTACAGTGATCAGCGCTGTAAGCTGCACCAGTCGGCTGGTCGTTCCAGGCCCGTTCTGCCCAAGATCGATATTAAGTGCCTGAGCATGCGCGCAATGCGGCAGAATAGTACAAGCCAGGGCGATCAGCAGCGGGATCCAGCGCTTCATGACAACAGCTCCTCCGCGTTGATCCGCGTACTGAAATCCTGCTCTCCTCTACACGGCACCATCACATCATTCGCGCCACCGGTCAGAAGAAGAAAATTCTCCGCCCCACATCGAACAAGCGTCAGCCGCCGAGCCCGGTCGATTACCAGTCTTTCGCGTATGCTCATAAGCTGAGATTGCTCTTCCCCACCCATCCTCTTGCGCTCCAGAATCTTCAGAAGCGGCCGCGCGCCTAGGATAAACGCTACGATGATTGTAAGCGCGGACAGCGAGGTGAGGATGTCATGAAGGGGCATTCCGGGGCATTCCAGTCGTTTGAACGCGACAATGCCTAAATATTATTAATAGACACTTAATATCGACCCGCACACGCGCCAAAAAACAGAAAAAGATGCTCCCCGATTTCAACCGTTTATTAACTATTGAATGACATCCTCTCTCCACTGAGACCAAACCCGGTCATCCCATTTTGGAGAAAGTTTCGATGCAGAATGCCGATCTGAACAGAGCAGGCGGCACCGATCTTTTCGCTCTTGGCCAAGACCGGATGCAATGGCTTCAGGCCAGACAGAATGTGCTGGCAGGCAACATCGCCAATGCCAATACACCTGACTATACAGCGCGCGATGTCTCGCCTTTTCAGGCGGCTCTCGGCGAATTCGACATAACGCCGACAGCAACCCATGCAAATCATATCGGCGCGCCTAACAATGGCGCTCAGGAAATCGAAACGGAATCCGAACAGTCCATTGATGGCAATCAGGTTACACTGGACCAGCAGCTGGAAAAGGTCGCCGATGTGAACGACCAGCAACACATGGCTGTCAATATTTACAGCAAATACATGAACATGTTTCAGACGGCTCTTGGCAAGTAAGGAGTTCCCAGAATGACCCTGTCTTCCACAATCGGAATCTCCGCCAGCGGAATGGACGCCCAGAGCCAGCGCCTGCGAATTGTCGCAGAGAACCTCGCCAATCAGGATACGACAGGCTCAACCCCCGGCGCAGATCCCTATCGCCGCAAAACAATCACCTTCGCAGAGCAGGTCGATCAGGATACCGGCGCGTCTACCGTCAGCGTCAAAGAAATCGGGCAGGATATGTCTGACTTCCAGACCCGCTATGACCCGTCTCATCCAGCCGCCAACGCACAGGGTTACGTCAAAACTTCCAACGTTGATTCGATGGCTGAAATGATAGACATGCGCGAAGCTGAACGCTCATACGAAGCCAACCTCAATACCATGCAGATCACCCGCACGATGATGTCGCGCACCCTTGATCTTCTGAAATGAATTCCATGCTGACTTCAGTTTCCCAAGCCCATAACGCCTACGCCCAGAGTCTCCAGAACAGCCTCCAGTCCGGCGTGACGGACGACACACCGGACAGCGTTTCGGATTTCAGCTCCGTGCTGTCACAGGCCGTCGGAAACGCAGTGTCGACTGGTCATGCTGCCGAAGCGCAGGCTGCGCAGGGGCTGAGCGGTGGTGGCGACATGACCCAGATTGTCACCGCGATTTCCAACGCACAACTCGCCCTGCAGACCACCACTGTGATCCGCGACCGTATGGTTCAGGCGTATCAAGACGTCATGAAGATGTCGATCTGATCATGCAGTCGGTTGATCTGGCTGCAATTCTTGAGCAGACACTCATCGTCGCCCTCAAGCTCAGCGCACCTGCCCTTCTCACTGCGCTCGCCGTAGGATTGCTGGTATCGCTTGTTCAGGCCGTAACACAGATCAATGAAGCAACACTGGCCTTTGTTCCAAAGGTTCTGGCCATCAGCGTTGCACTGGTTGTTGCAGGCTCATTTATGACCTCAACCCTGATGACGTTTTCCAGACACCTCTTTGACCAGATGATTCTGGTTGGCGCGACATGAACAGCGGGTTACCGCTGGAATTTTCAGGACTCAGCCTGACAGTCTGGGCGCTGGCTTTCGTATTGGTCCTCTGCCGGACAGGGGGCGCCATCATGGTGATGCCCGGCCTGGGCGAAGAAGAACTTCCCATGACTGTTCGCGCAGGAATAGCGCTCTCCATAAGCGCCCTTGTTCTGCCCCTAGTCACGCCATCTCTTGCGCATTCCTCTTTGGAAAAAACCGCTCCAATCGGCCTGATGGGAATGATTGCAGTCGAGCTTTTCGTAGGCATTTTAATCGGGTGGCTGGCACGCTTGATCACTCTGTCGCTGCCAATAGCCGGGCAAATGATCGCAGTTTTTTCAGGCTTGAGCAGCGTGTTGCAGCCCGACCCCGCATTAGGGTCCGGCAGTTCAGCCGTTGCCCGCCTTATGAACCTGCTGGCACCATTGATGCTGCTCGTGACCGGAGCATATATCCTGCCTATCAAAGCCATCATCGGAAGTTACGCTCTTCTGCCACCTGGTGGCTTCCTGTTGGCCCAGCCACTCATGCACTGGCCCTTTCTGGCGGATGCGACACACAGCGTAGTCGATATAACGGAGCGTTCTTTCCTGCTTGGGCTGGAACTGAGCGCCCCTTTCCTGCTGATCTCCTTCGTCTGGCAGATCATGCTGGGCATCATGACGCGCCTCTTGCCAACGCTTCAAATCTACAACACAGCCACGCCCCTGCAGATCGTGGGCGGCATAGCGCTTCTCTGTTTTCTACTGCGGCAAACACTAACAATCTGGGAAGGCCAAGCCTTCGATATCTTTCGCGCGCTGCCTGGCCTGTAACAGATGGCTGACGCAGAAGATCGGACAGAAGCCCCGTCTGCCAGGCGCCTGCAGCAGGCGCGTGATGATGGACAAATAGCCCTCTCCCGCGAGGCCATGAATTTCATTGCGCTCATGGCCGGCGCGATTGGTACATTTGCACTCTTGCCCGTATTGCTCCCCACGTTCGTCCGCAACATGCAATTGCTGATGATGCATGCCGGAAGCGCGCCCCTTTCTCACAATAGCTTGCAACAGGCCGCTGAACAGGCATTTCAGTCCGGATTGCTAATAGCCGTGCCAGTCGCAGGCACAGTAATGGCGTTTGGCATCGGCTGCGGCATCCTGCAGAGCGGTTTTCTTATTCATCCGGAATCACTTTTACCAAAATTTGAGAGAATTTCGCCTCTGGCTGGCCTGAAGCGAATTTTTGGCGGTGGAACGCTTCCAGACACATTCAAATCCATCGCAAAACTTCTCGTATTTTCAGTGGTGGTCTGGAACTCGGCCAAAAAAATATTGCCTGAAACTTACGGGATGGTTGGTGCCAGCCCCGGAAACCTGATGCATATCGTGTCTGATGTCTGCCTTCACGCGGTCGTCGCCATGATTCTGGCTCAGCTCGTTATTGCCGGAGCGGATATCCTGTGGACGCGCTTTCGCCACACATCCAAGCTGCGCATGAGCCGGCAGGAGATGAAGGACGAATACCGCAACACGGAAGGTGATCCACACGTCAAAGGCCGCCTGAAAGCCCTGCGCGCAAAGGCTGCACGTCAGCGCATGATGGACGGCGTGAAGGACTCTACGGTCGTGATCACCAATCCGACGCATTATGCCGTCGCGCTGGCTTATGAAAAAGGCACGGCCGGAGCTCCCAAGATCGTCGCAAAGGGCATGGATGACGTCGCCGCACGGATCCGCGAACTGGCGCAGGACAACCGCATTCCCGTCATTTCAAACCCTCCCCTCGCCCGCGCCCTTTTCCCGCTCCCCCTCGACAGCGAAGTTCCGGCCGAACACTTCAAGGTGGTGGCAGCCATCATCGCTTATGTCTGGAAGCTCAAACAGCCGGCCGCTCCGCATACGCCCATAAGCTGAAAGCATGTTTTTTTGAGGAAATACGCTCTTTTCCTCTTGGCGGATGAGGGTAGAACACTGATATCTTTCATACGAGAACATTTTATGAACGTGCGATCAGCGCCACATCCTGCAAAGCTCACTCTTTGCGGTCTCTCGTGAGCAGTCTATCGTGCTTTCATCACATCAGCGATGAGCTATTGCGAGGATTGAATGGACAAGACCAAGGCGCTTGAAGGCGCTCTCAGCCAGATTGAGCGCGCGTTCGGCAAAGGGTCGATCATGCGCATGGGCCAGCGCCCGAAAGAGCAGGCAGATGTCATCTCTACCGGCTCCCTCGGACTGGACATCGCTCTGGGAATTGGTGGCCTGCCACGCGGACGTATCATCGAGATTTACGGCCCGGAAAGCTCCGGCAAAACGACGATGGCACTCCACGTTCTTGCTGAAGCACAGAAGAAAGGCGGCACAGTTGCCTTTATCGATGCCGAGCATGCACTTGACCCGGGCTACGCACGCAAGCTGGGTGTAAACATCGACGAGCTCCTTCTCAGCCAGCCCGATGCGGGCGAGCAGGCACTGGAAATTGCAGACACTCTGGTTCGCTCCGGTGCCGTGGATGTACTGGTCGTAGACTCAGTCGCAGCTCTCGTACCGCGAGCCGAACTCGAGGGAGACATGGGCGACAGCCATGTCGGCCTTCATGCCCGTCTCATGAGCCAAGCTCTGCGTAAGCTGACCGGTACAGTCTCACGCTCCAATACCATGGTGATCTTCCTCAACCAGATCCGAATGAAAATCGGCGTGATGTTCGGAAGCCCAGAGACGACTACGGGTGGTAATGCGCTGAAATTCTATGCGTCCGTCCGTCTGGATATCCGCCGTATTGGTGCGATCAAAGACAAGGACGAGGTCGTCGGCAACCAGACGCGCGTCAAGGTTGTGAAGAACAAGATGGCACCTCCGTTCCGCCAGATCGAGTTCGACATCATGTATGGCGAGGGTGTCAGCAAGATGGGTGAATTGCTGGATCTTGGTGTGAAGGCAAATATCGTCGAGAAATCTGGTGCGTGGTTCTCTTTTGACAGCCAGCGCATTGGTCAGGGTCGTGAGAACGCCAAGCAGTTCCTGCGCGAACACCCAGAGATGGCGAACGAAATCGAACGCCGCATTCGTGCAGATGCAGGCGTCGTGGCAGAGGCAATGCTGGTATCACCCGACAAAGACGACGAAGACTCGGTAGACTGAGACAACGAGAAAGGGCACAGATCCTGCTGGTTCTGTGCCCCTTTTCCAAAACCGGTCGCCGGATAAAGTTCGCTAGCGACTGAGGCGCAGAAACGGCCGCCCCTTGTCCCAGATGTTCAGCCCCTTCAGCGCCAGATCCGCAATACCGGGCAATAGGCGTGGCTGCATGAGATCCGGATCGAAAGCCGTCATTCGACGTGCGTTTTCCCGGTAGCAATCCTCAACAAAGCCTTTAAACGAAAAACCATCCAGAAAGAGATTTGTCTGCGTGACGGCAAAATCACGCCCGTCATTCGGCTTTTGACCTCGACGGACCATTCCCAGAAGACGTTGCCCGGCGCGTGCATAAAAATGCAGCGATTTGAGTGTCCTCCGCGTTTTGCCCAGCCCCCGCCGCCGTTCACGCCAAGCCATGTAATTGATGAAGAACACGATATGACGTGTCTCCTCAAACATCAGGACATCGAAAATTTCGAACATCGCTTCCGGCAGAAAACGTGACTGACGCGCCGTCTTGAAAGCCCCAAACCCCAGAAAAGCATCGAGGCATTCCCCGAACCCAAAATCAATGAAAGCAGTCTCAAGGTCCGCAGGAAATTCTTCTATCGGCTGTGGATGAGCATCCAGCCCGTAGCGATCGATCATCACGCGGATCAACCGGGCATGACGGGCCTCTTCGTAGCCCTGCAACGCAACTGCTTCGCGCACAACAGGATCAGCGATCTGCGGTGTAAAAGCGTCGACAATCGCTCCAGCCCGGCGTTCGGTATGGTACACCTCTTGCCAGAACGGGACAGCGCGGAGCTTGGCCAGATCTTCGTCGCTCAGATCTGGCCAAGGCAGGCATTCAGGATCAAAAACCTGGTGTGTCTCAACGAACTGGCGGCAGAAAAACCGCTTATGCCCGTCAGAACCAGCCTCGAAACCCTTCATGCAGCAGCCTTTGTCTTTCCCTTGAAACGATCCCACAGCCCCGAAGCACGGACGAAAGCACGCGCAATGGCTGGCGTGGTCGTTGGCCGCAGAAGACGCGGATCATACCCCGAGAAACGACGATCATTTTCATCAAGGCAGAGCTGCATAAGCTCTGGAATCTTGATGTCCATGTTCGTCATGTCCTTGGCGCCGGTGACGGTGAAATTATTATCCTGGGTGTGTTCCTGTCCGCTATCGTCAATGGAGCGAGCAAGCCCCATGCGTTCATAGGCGAGGAAGATCCAGACAGCGACAACGCGCATCTCGAACCACGGGCGCTTCCAGAATGGCATCGTCGCCCGGTGCCAGGCGAGCCAGTTTGCGAAGAGCAGGATGTGGCGACATTCTTCCTGCATAACAGGCTCGAACGTTTCAATCAGCTCCATCGGGAACAGACCGGCGCGCTCTGCAAGCGCGAACAGCCCAAACGCGAAGAAGCTGTCCACACACTCTGAAAAGCCAGTGACCATATAAGCCCACTCGGTATCTTTGGGCTCGATATAATCTGGCTCAGGCGCCATTTTGATTTTGTAGGCTTCAACCAGCTTGGAGAGGACCTCCTTGTGCCGGTTCTCCTCCCACGCATTGCGGGAGAGAGCGTCCTTCATGTCTGGATCGTCAATCATCGCAGCATAAGCCGCCATGCGCAGACGCGCCTTGCCTTCGGTCTGAACGGCAATATCCCAGATTGGAAGGGATGTGATGCGGTGAAGCGTTTCAGGATCCAGTTCGGGCCAGTCGATGACAGACGGCTTGTATGGATTGAACGTATCACGGAACATCTGGACCGTAGCTTTTTTATGCTCTTCGGTACCGGGCTTGAGTGGCCCCCTGATCGGGCTACTCCAGTGGCGTGCTTCGTAATCCACGCGTTCGAGCGTCTTCTCCGACGGCTGGTCGGGAAGATGAGAATAGATATCGGCCAGGCTTTTCATGGCTATGTTCGCGGCGTGCCCTGCGGCACGCCGTGCCCCTCGGAGCTGGGAGTTACTTAAGGTCGGTTGCCGACGTGATCACACGGTTCACGAGCCCATAGGCAATCGCTTCTTCCGCAGACATCCAGTAGTTGCGGTCCGTGTCCTTGGCGATCTTCTCGTAGGTCTGTCCGGTTTCACGGGCAAACAGACGATTCAGACGCTCACGCATCTTGATGATCTCGCGGGCCTCGATGTCGATATCCGTTGCCGGACCACGCACACCACCCATCGGTTGATGGAGCAGGAAGCGCGTATTCGGCAGGCAGACGCGGCGCTCCGGACGACCTGCGGCATAGATCAACGCGCCTGCGGATGCGACCCAGCCAGTACCAATCATATTAACCGGCGCAACCGAATCCACGAAGCGGATCATATCGTGGATCGTGTCACCACTCTCTACATGACCACCAGGAGAGTTGACGTAGATATCGATCGGCTTGTCCGAAGCACCGGCGAGCGCCAGAAGGCGGCCTGTAACATCGCGAGCGATCTTGTCATTGATTCCACCGAAAATCAGCACCTTACGCTGATCGAACAGGCGGCTTTCCAGCTCGCTGATTGGGGAATTCAGGGTTTTGTTATCCCCTGGCTCCGAAGGCTCCGGCCCATTGGGCTCAGGTACATCAGGGCCCTGGGGGTCGGGTTCATCATCAAAGCGGGCAGGGTTCATCTTGGAGATGTCCATATCGTTTCCAGATCCAGCGTGCATCTTCATGCCCCTATCCTGCGCCCGGTTTGCCTCGGTGCCAAGTCCGGGCAGTGCGAAGTCTCGCCATTGTCTTCGTGAACCGCTAGGCTCACGCCCGCTCAGACATCTTTGAGAGGCAGGAACGACACAGTGGCGTCAGGGAACATGCAACGACCTAACAGGCTGGGAACGTGCGGCATCATGCCCAAGATCCCACTCGTTCTGCTGACGCTCACGACAGCACTGGCTGGCTGCCAGCATCAGGATGCGGTCGATTCCGTAACGTCGATGTGGCACAACTACGAAGGCGGCGAGATAGCCAAGCTCAGACCGCCACCGCCAGGTCAAAACCTGCCTTATCCACATGTTGGCAGAACCCCTACGCGCACACCGGAACTTCCTTCCCCCGAAGCGCGGATGGCACTCACCGAGCGTCTGGAGGCGCAACGTAATCTGGCCCAGCGTGAAAGCGCAGCCAATGGTGTACTGCTCGATACGTCGGTCCATTCAAAAACGGGCACGACGTCAAAGCCCACTCCCACATTCGCCGCGGCCGATCAGAGCGGCATGACGATGACGGCAGTCGGCCAGCCAGACCCGCAACCCGCACCTTCGGCCACCACAGACGCTCCGCCGATTTCGCCGAAGAGCTCGGTCAAAGCGACGCCACCTGCACAGACACCTTCAGTTGAAGCGGCTCTGCCGCAGGTTGTAACGCGCTCCATACCGCCAACACCTCCCGGAGAATTTCCCAAAATTGGCGATGTTCCTCCCCCTGCCCCGCAATTTCCCGGCTTCAATATTCCTCGTGACGCGGGACTGCCAGATCCGGTTCAGCCAGACATTGACAGCGCGACACCAGACGGAACGCTCATTCGCTTTGCCCCGACAACGGATCACGCTCTTGGCAACCCAGCGTCCAACTACCAGCATATCGCCCAGAGCAGAGGCCATAAGCGTATAGTCGTTCTGGGGTTCGGCTCTGCAATGTCAGCCGAGGCGGCGCTTTCGCCCACTGACCAGTCGCGCGAAATTGCCCTTGGGCTTCTGCGGGCAAAAGCCATTGCACAGGGCCTCATGGACCACGGTGTGCCTGCATCCGACATCATCCTCCGGGCCGAGGCCATCGGCGACGGCGCGCGCGTCACATACGCGCCCTGAAACCGAGAAAATTCAGGAACATCACGAAGGGCATTCCCAGGGCGCCATAAACCTGTCTATCGTGCCGGTCCCCATTTTCACCCCCAATTCCTGAGCTGGTCATGACCGAAGAGTTTCACCGCATCCGCCGCCTGCCTCCCTATGTTTTCGCTGAAGTGAACAAGGCGAAGGCGGCGGCGCGTGCTGCGGGTGAAGACATCATTGACCTCGGAATGGGCAATCCGGACAGCGCCCCGCCCGCTCACGTCGTGCAGAAGCTCGTCGAGAGCGTGGGCAATCCACGGGCACATGGCTATTCCGTCAGCCGCGGAATACCCGGCCTGCGTAAGGCTCAGGCAAACTATTACGAGCGGCGCTTCAATGTTTCGCTCAACCCCGAAACGGAAGTCATCGCAACACTGGGTTCCAAGGAAGGACTGGCAAATCTTTCAGCCGCCATTACCAGCCCCGGTGACACAATCCTCGTCCCCAATCCCTCCTATCCGATACACCAGTTTGGCTTCATCATTGCCGGTGCCTCCGTACGATCGATCCCCGCCACGCCAGACGAAGACATGCTACGCGCACTCGACCGCGCCGTGCGCCATTCCGTCCCGAAGCCAACGGCCCTGATCGTCAATTTTCCTTCAAACCCGACGGCCTTCACCGCGAGCCTTGATTTTTACAAAGAACTTGTCGCTTTCGCCCGCCGTGAGAACATCTGGATCCTGTCGGACCTCGCCTATGCCGAGATTTATTTCGGGGACGAGCCACCCCCGTCCATTCTGGCTGTTCCCGGCGCAAAGGATGTTGCCGTCGAATTCACGTCCATGTCCAAGACGTACTCCATGGCTGGATGGCGTATGGGCTTTGCTGTTGGAAATCCGCAGCTCATCCAGGCTCTAACACGCATCAAATCCTATCTCGATTACGGTGCCTTCACGCCTATTCAGGTGGCATCTGTCGCTGCGCTCAACGGCCCGCAGGACTATGTTTCCGATATCCGCGGCATGTATCGCGAGCGTCGGGATGTCCTGCTGCGCGGGCTGAAATCTGCCGGATGGGATGTGCCCGCACCTGACGGATCAATGTTTGCGTGGGCCCCCATCCCGCCAGCCTTTGCAGAGATGGGAAGCGTGGCCTTCTCGAAACTCCTGCTCAAGGAAGCCGGCGTCGCCGTCGCTCCAGGCCTTGGTTTTGGCGAGTACGGAGAAGGGTTCGTGCGCATCGGCCTTGTAGAGAATACCCAGCGTCTGCGTCAGGCCACGCGCGCCATCAAGACATTCATGAGCCGGCATGGTTCCGGCGCAACACTATCCGACCTCCTGGGAGCATCCAAATGAAACCACTCAAAATCGGACTGGCCGGCCTTGGCACTGTTGGCGTAGGCGTCATTCGCCTGCTGCGTGAAAACGCGGACGCCATTACGGCACGGGCTGGCCGTCCGATCGAAGTGGTTGCCATCACGGCACGGGATCGCAACAGGGATCGCGGCGTGGATCTGTCCGCCATGCGCTGGCACGACAACGCCGTATCTGTCGCCAACGATCCGGATATCGACATTGCATTAGAACTGATCGGCGGCTCCGAAGGCTCCGCACGCGATATGGTGGAGGCTGCCCTATCACGTGGGACGCCCGTCGTTACCGCAAACAAGGCGCTGGTTGCCATTCACGGCAACGCCCTCAACAGCATAGCTGTTGAAAACAATACTGTTCTGATGTTCGAAGCGGCCGTTGCAGGTGGTGTTCCAGCCATCAAGCTCGTGCGTGAAGGCCTTGCCGCAGATCACCTGCAAAGCGTGGGCGGCATTCTCAATGGAACCTGCAACTACATTCTAACGGAAATGCGCGCCACCGGGCGTGACTTCTCAGACGTTCTCTCCGAAGCCCAGCAGAAGGGATATGCAGAAGCAGAACCTTCCACGGATGTGGATGGATGGGACACAGCGCACAAGCTGGCCATCCTTGCAGGACTCGCATTCAGCCCGCTGTCGTTCGACACGATGCCGGTTCATGGAATCCGTGACGTCACTGCAATCGACCTGAAATTCGCAGACGAATTGCGTTATCGCATAAAGTTGCTCGGCCTCGCCAGACGCGGCAAAAACGGTGAAGTCGAGGCTTGGGTGCGCCCCTGCATGGTCCCCGCATCCGCTCCGATTGCGGTGGTGGATGGCGTTTTCAACGCTGTTACAACACAGGGCGATTTCAGCGGACCAATGACCATTTCTGGCCGTGGCGCTGGAGAAGGCCCGACTGCAAGCGCTGTTGTGGCAGACCTGATCGACCTTGCTCGTGGCGCAAGCCTGCCTCTGTGGGGCACGGATACGAGCCCGGCGCCGAAGAGCTGCGTGTCACTCGATACCATCGAAAGCGCGTTCTATCTTCGCGTAAATGTTGATGACCGCTCTGGTGTTATGGCGGAACTTACGTCTGTATTACGCGATCATGACGTGTCGGTGCATTTTGTTTCACAGCATGACGCGCCAGAGAACAAAGCCTATCTGGCTCTGGTTACACACCGGGTGTCCGAGAAATCGATCCGGGCTGCGTCTGCCGCCCTTTCGGAACTGACATCCGTGCGAGGAGCACCGCTCGTGCTCAAGATCGAGGATTTCCAATGATCGACCCTCAGCAGTCCTTCCCTTACCGCGTTACAGACCGCAACCTTGCGCTGGAGCTTGTCCGGGTCACGGAAGCAGCAGCCATTGCGTCGTCCGAATGGACAGGCCGCGGCAAGAAAAACGAAGCCGACGGCGCGGCCGTTCAGGCCATGCGTCTCGCATTCGATACCGTTGCCATCGATGGTGTCGTGACCATCGGTGAGGGCGAAATGGACGAAGCACCGATGCTCTACATCGGTGAAAAAGTCGGGTCTGGCGGCCCGGGAATGGACATCGCCGTTGATCCGCTCGAAGGCACGAACCTGTGCGCCAAGAGCCTGCCAAACGCCATGACGGTGGTTGCACTCGCAGAGCGTGGCAAATTCCTGCACGCTCCCGACATCTACATGGAAAAGATCGTCGTAGGCCCGGATCTCCCAGAAGGCGTCGTGGACCTTGATTCCACGATCGAAGCCAACCTGCGCTCCCTCGCCCGCGCCCAGAAACGCGAGGTTTCTGATCTGGTCCTGTGCGCCCTCGATCGTGAGCGCCACGAGGAAATGATCGCCAAGACCCGCGAAGCTGGTGCCCGCGTCCGCCTCCTCACGGATGGTGACGTTGCTGCCGCCATCGCAACATGTCTGCCCGGCAGTGGCGTGGACATCTATGCGGGCTCCGGCGGAGCGCCAGAAGGTGTACTCGCAGCCGCTGCCGTCCGCTGCGTAAACGGCCAGATGCAGGGCCGCCTCCTGTTCGAGGATGATACACAGATCGAGCGTGCCCGTGAGATGGCTCCTGGCCTGGACCCATCGCGCCGCCTCGGTCTGCATGACATGGCAGCCGGTCATGTGCTGTTCTGCGCCACCGGCGTCACCTCAGGCGACCTACTCAGAGGCGTAGAGCGTCTCGGCCCGAGCCGCGCACGCACCCACTCGCTGGTGATGCGCTCAAAATCTGGTACGGTTCGCTTCATGGAAACGCACCATAACTTCATCATGAATCCACCGAAGACTGCCTGATTTGTTTTGATGCTTGAAGAGACAGGATTGGTTCTTGGCGTCCGCCACAGTGCGGGTGGGCGCCGATGGGTCTGGCGAGACCCACGACTTGCGGAAGCTGACAACAGACTGGCTCTTGGGCTGGCACAGCGCGCTGGCATCCCCGAGCTACTTGCCCGCATTCTTGCGGCCAGAGGCATAGAAGCCGCAGAGGCATCCTCGTTTCTGGATCCTCGCCTCCGGGACGCAATGCCGGACCCTTCCTGCCTCACCGACATGGACCGAGCCGCCACAAGACTGGCAACGGCAATTCGTAACAGCGAGCATGTCGGTCTTTTTGGAGACTACGACGTAGACGGCGCATGCGGCACCGCTCTTGTCTGCGATACACTTCGCGAGATGGGATGCGCCGTCAGCACCCACATTCCCGATCGCATCACCGAAGGTTACGGCCCCAATACCACAGCCCTCGAAAACGTGATCTCGCAAGGCGCCACACTGCTCGTCTGCATCGACTGTGGCACGGCGGCAATTGATGTCCTCGACGGTTTCGAAGGGCGTGTAGATCGTATTGTTCTCGACCATCACAAACCTGATGGCTCAATCCTGCCCAAGGGTATCATCGTCAACCCCAATCGTCTGGACTGTACGTCCGGCTTGGGAAATATCTGCGCCACTGCCGTCGCGTTCCTCACGATGGTCGCAACAAGTCGCGAATTGCGCCGCACGGGATGGTTTGAAGACCACCCCGCACCAGATCTCATGAAACGTCTGGATCTGGCTGCCCTGGCCACGATCTGCGACGTCATGCCCCTTGTCGGTCTTAACCGCGCACTCGTCATGCAAGGCCTACGCGTCATGGCCCGCGGGGAACGTCTCGGGCTAGCGACGCTGTCCTCCGTGGCCGGCGTGCGCGAAGAGGCCAGCGCAATGGCTTGCGGCTTTGCTCTGGGTCCACGCATCAATGCAGGTGGCCGCATCGCACAGTCCAATCTTGGTCTGAAGCTCCTGCTTTCGGAAGATGTAGTCGAGGCACGGGCTCTTGCCGAACAGCTGGATGGCGTAAATCGCCAGCGCCAAAGCGTGGAAGCCTCTATTCTCGAAGCCGCAATGGAACAGGCGGCCGAACAAATCGCCGCAAAAAATGCCGTTATCTTCCTGCACGGCGACACATGGCATCCCGGTGTTGTGGGCATTGTGGCAGGTCGTATCAAGGAACGTTTTAACCGCCCCGCGCTTGTCGGTGCGCTGAACGAGGGCATCATCAAGGGTTCTGCCCGCTCGGTTCCAGGGCTGGATCTTGGCGCTGCCATTATCGCCGCCCGGCAGGCAGGCATTCTACAAACAGGTGGCGGTCATGCCATGGCCGCAGGGGTTTCACTCTTTGAGAGTGATGCGCCCGCGCTCCACGAACGCCTGAACGAACTCCTTGCCGATGCCCATACACTACCTGCTCAAGAAGACCTGAAGCTGGACGGCGCCATTACTCTTCGGGGAGCCTCGCTGGAGATGGCAGCACAGCTTGCAAGGCTCGCCCCCTTTGGACCCGGAAACGAAGAACCACTTCTGGCCATCAGTAATGTCCGCTGCGTCAAAAGCGACCGGATAGGGCGCGATGGCAACACGTTGAGAGTACTGCTTCAGGGCGAGGATGGAGGTACACGTCTCAAGGCACTCGTGTTCAGGGCCGCCGACAAACCGTTCGCGAAACTGCTGGAAGATCCGTCCATGCCCCTGCTCCATATCGCAGGCCACCTCAGGACCGAAACATGGCAGGAGAGACAAAATCTAACTTTTTTCATTTCTGATGCTTCAGGTGCTTGACGCTCCCCTCTACCTCCCTTATACACCCGCTCACGCCTCCAGTCCCGTTCGTCTAGAGGCCTAGGACACCGCCCTTTCACGGCGGCAACACGGGTTCGAATCCCGTACGGGACGCCACGGCTTTCAAGCACTTCGAAGCATTTTAAAAGATGCTTCTTCAGGATCAAACAGATCCAGTGCACAGAAAGGTCGATTGCTAATTATAGCTGATCGAAATTCGCCAAAAAAATTTCCATAACTCGAAATTTAAATGCCGCAATGAAGAAGGTTCGTGCGCGCATCTCCGGTAAGAATTCATCAGATCTGTCTTTCAGGCTTAGCGTATTACCTGAAAAACAGACCCAAAGAGCGTCGCTTCAGAGAGCTACACTCTTGTTCCGCCCAAGATCCTTGGCCTTATAGAGAGCCTTGTCCGCATCTTCGATGAGGTGCGTGTAGTCTGGATGCCCATCAAACGTGGCAACACCGATTGATACTGTGACCTTCACACCAAATGAATCCGTCGATGCGTCCGCAACCATTTCGCGAATGCGCTCTGCAATCCTGAAAGCCTCATCCATATCGATTTCGACCAGCGCAATCAGGAA
>Ga0157363_1003031_pt1 | contig 15028 bp, 1 predicted proteins | sample AttsexASBM1_FD_111477 | JGI IMG/M metagenome (GOLD analysis project Ga0157363, IMG submission 111477) | Fungus gardens microbial communities from leaf cutter ant in Ribeirão Preto, State of São Paulo, Brazil - Atta sexdens ASBM1 | ecosystem: Host-associated > Fungi > Mycelium > Unclassified ...
TATTGTGTTGTCCGGAAAGTTCGTGCCGATGTTGAAGGAAAATTGAAACGCAGAAAATTTTAATTTAATAAATGTATACTAAAATTTAAATTTTAGTCGGCACGAACTTTCCGGACAATCCAATAGTACCGTTAGATTTTGTTTTTTAAGTAGGCTTCGCTCAAAGACATTTTAAAGATAAATTTCGATTGTTGTTATCCTTAAATAAAATAAAGTTTGTGCAGGCTCCTTTACTTAAATAATATAAGGTTTATGTATTTGTATCTAAAACTAGTACATCTATGCATATATTTATTTATTGTACTTTACATATTAAGAAAGTATTCAATGCAAAAATGTGAAATATTTTCCATTTCTTAAAAGGAGCTCAATTGTTAAATCTGATATTCTTGGAAGTTAGAAACTGCAGGTTCGTTACGAAGCGAACTAAAAGAGAAACGTTAATCGTTAACTCAATACAGACTCCCCGTAAAAGTCTCGTGACTGCAATTCGCTAGTTTTCGTCAGTGAATCGCGAACGAATGTGGCCAATGAGAGCAACGCAACAGGTATTCCGATGTAATACGATATTACTTCACTAGTCCTCAATTTGTCCTCGAAGTGGATATAACAAGCTTTTCGGTTGATTTTACAAAATTCAAAGAGTTTATAAATTGTTTCGATTATCGCCGAGAATTTCAATCGATAACAATCAACGCAATTGGTCGCACGAATTATAGAATAATGAAGCTTATCAGTTTATTCCGAGCTCTTTAACAATATAGAAGCATTATCTAATTTAAGCACAGATATTAGAAAAAAAATTAAGCATTAGAACTATGATATCATAAAATTACATTATTGAGCTGTAATATTTATGGTATGAATATCAAAGATAAGATAACGCGTTAAGACGCGTTAAAATTAACTTTATGAATTAATAGCGCATCGCTTAAGCACAAATATTGATAAATGTCTCAATATATCAATAAAGTTTTTACTGCTCCTTATATCATGTCAAGAAAGAAATAAATAAATAAAAAATAATAGTTATATTTATACAAATTCTTAAAAAATATTTAAAAATTGTCGAGTTATTTTCTTCTTTTAAGATTTATAAACTTGTAAAATATATAGTGTTGTGATTACTACTTAATTATATATGTATAAATAGAAGATATATTAAAAAAAGAGATTATATATTTTAATCAATATTCTTATTTTTTAAATTTAATCTCTTGCTCTCTTTATATTAATAATTATAAACAAGATATTAATGATAGTATTATACATTACTATATTAATGATATACATATATTATATTATATGTATACTATAGTATAATATTGTCATCTTTTTAAAATTAAAATTTTTATTCAAAAAACGATTTTCTTCATTCATTGATTGTTTTGTTTTTAGATTGTCGAATTTGCTGAATGATTAAACTCTATTTTCTAATTAAAGTAAAATTCTTAACATTCGAATGTTATGAAAAAATGCATGTGTTACTTATACGATTGTCATAATAAATAGAGTTAAACGTCTCACTACGGAAGCAACATGTTGACATATCCAATTCAATTATATATAACTTTCATAAAAATGAACGTAAAAAATTTTGCTCAATAAAAAGTTATAAATAATAATAAAAAAAAACATTGAAAAAGCATTAAAAAAATAAATTGAGTATGTACAATATCTACAATGACCATACATCCTTTATTGTAAAGGACAATCTTTTATTTTAGATAGCTATCCTTTAGATTTATTTGTTTCTTCCAAATTTTGTTATCCTTTATTTTGACATCATGGGAAATTCTTTTTTAGCGTTCCAATGTCCAGATAATATTATATTAATAATGTGATGTGAGCAAATTTTTACGGAAAATATTTTACGGTTTCATGCATATAAATACAATTTGTCTTTGTTAATTATATTTCTTAATTTTTAAATTAAATTAATTTAAACTAGAGATGTTTTCATTTTTTATTATTTCGAATCTTATTATTTCAGATCAAGGTTTTGTTCCAATACAGTCGAATCAATTTTAAACTATCAGAAAACTGCGCATTATCTCAATTTGATTATACTGTGCCATAAAGTTTTATAATGCACAGATTCTTGACAGTCACAAACTGATTTAAAAACATAGGAACAAAGGCCTAAAATTTTCAAATTTGTCCTTTATTTTTTTTAAAGAAAATATGGTCACTGTAGCAATACTGAAAAGGCATTTAAAAGTACTTTGTGTTTGAAGAGTGTGTAACTCTTCTCATATGATCAGATTATACCGTATAAGAGACATTCGCAAGGCGCGCGGATAACGTTCCGGGGATGACAATCGGCATAACGATCATCGATGAGCCGGCATTCACTTCGTTCCCGTCATCCTGCATCCGTGCGGACTCATTCGCGGTATGAACGACGATTCCGACACAGATCATTGTTCGCATAATCGTTCGCACAGCATAAACGCTGATACGATCGTTATCACCGTGACGATTGTCGCGTGATGCGTTTCGCGTTTTGTCGCCGGTGATAATTCTAAAAGCCAATCGAATTGTCATCGCTCGTTTACGAGACACATCGTCCCATGTTGGAATTCGTTTAAAATCGACGTATCGTAATATCGATCAACGGATTTAAACGGGATGGATAGTAGAGAGAAAAGCTGCTTTTTATTTCTGATACAAACTTTTCATCGAAGCATTTTGGGCTTTGTAAATCTACAGTTGGAAACATTTTGGAATAGCTTATAGGGAATGAACACTTTTAGTCTCTGGAGTTTTTAATGTCTTTTCAATTTATAACAATTATTTGTATTTGCTTTTTTCTTCGCGATGTAAAAATGTTGTGATATAAATGCGACTTTTTGTTGCAAATATATAGAAGAGAAAATAGTATTATGGCATCCCAGTTACATTTTACATAATAAACTTGGTTAATTAAGTTTAATATTTAAATTTAAAACTTGATAACATTCATTAAAATGTTGTCGAATTGATTTTGGACTTAAAGTTACGAAATATTTATTTACTTAAACACTATTAATAAAAATGTAGCGATTTATTGCATAATGATTCGAAGAAAAAAATTGAGTGATAATAACCTTCCATAAAAATAGCCTTAAAAAATTAATTTTGTTTAGAAAATAATATCTGATTACAAAATTAACATAAAAGTAAAACATTTTAAAATCTATGCAAATAAATGTATATATACATTCATATAACTTTTGCATATAAGCTGCACTAAATAATTTCATATAACTTTTGCATATAAGCTGCTCACATAACTTTTGCATATAAGCAGTACTAAAAATTTTAGTACTAAAAATAGTACACGCATACAAATATAATTATAAACATATAAATTATAGATTAATAGTAGAACTAATCGATTATCAAATAATTATTTTGATAGGAAAACCTCAGAAAAGAGGCTGAGTAATTAGTATCCATAGAGGCCACATTAATAAAATGTTATGCTAGTTTAAATTTGTGTAACTCAAAATATATATAGTCAAATAAAATGTTAAATAGCAAAGTACAACTCAAAAATATTCATGTGATAACACGCTCAAATTCAAGAAAAATGAGAAAGTAAGTGTAATTAAATGCTAAAATATACCTCAGAAACGTTACAAAATACTTAAAAGTAAAAATGTGTTATAAGTGCTGGCTATTAAGTATTGGTATATTAACGTTATGGTGTAACGGCGAGCTACTGAAATAATCCCATAAGTAATTATTAGGATTCTCTATATAATAGAGATATGTATTAAGGGAGGTCACAAGGGAGGTCTATCCTAGTATAATACCTACCCTGTCATAATACCACCTTCTCTAATCTTAAAGATTGTTCAGACAATTTAAACATATTGATTAAACTTAAAATATATTATTTTAGAAATATTGAATTTTTGTTTATTATAAAAAAGATGCTTATATGAATTTCATGATTTGACCACTTTTGTAATTCATTGCCTTGATATTTCCGCAAAGTAAATGTAAATTTATGTACTAGTTGATTGCAAAAGGTCAGGAAATCAAAGAGAAAATATATATTCTGTTTGCATTTGCTTTTATAGAGCTCTTGAGAACGTTCTTAGCTTTCGAATCGTTCGGCTTTCGATCTAAGCCAATAGAGAGTAAAAACATGGAGGACTTGTGACTCGGTTATGTAATTTCCTGTTACAAATAGAATAGCAAAAGACTAGCAATTTCATACAAATTTTTCGAAATAGTGATCACACAATCTTTTCCTAGTAGGGTAAAAATCCATTGAACGAAAGGGACGATGGAAAAGGATAAAAAAAGTTTACTGAAATTTATGCTCTTTCAACATCGTGAATGGGACAGTTTGATTTCCTCTCGGTTAGTAGCGATGATCCAGCCATTTCGTTTTTCTCATTTCCCTTTTTATTTTTATTTTTTTTTAAGTGCAAAAATCCCGCAATGCAGCAAACTATCGTTACGAATTTCCGTAAAGTTATTGCAAAATTGCAAGCACGATTGTGTTGGTCGTATATCGGATTACATCCATTTAGCGTAACCGAAGAACTCGAGATTAGATTAGTTAATTCGTTAATCGGCAAACACGATTGTGGATTTTGTGTATGATACGACTAGATGAATAGTTACGGTACAGTTGCGAGCTTCATGCATGAATACATCAGTCATTGTCATTCCCAAAATGGATTTCTCTCTGAGTTTGTGTAATCGCAATTTTCAAATAAGCAGACATTTGAAGTATTATTATTACACCATATGTAATTACATCAAAGACATCGAACAATAACTTAATACTTGCTATTACTATTGTATAACGTCGGCTACTTTAAATGTTTAATTTAGAGTTTGTAATCTCTCTCTGTTTTTGTGACACCTTTTGTTGTATAAAAATGTGATAATTTAAAAAAGTTGATATTAAATTAATTCATTTTGCATTGCAAGACGTACTTTAAGCTTAAGTGACGCAGGTCGGAAAGAACGGCAGTCTAAAACCGGATGGCGTGATTTCCTTTTTGTAGAACAGTGCGCCATGCGGTTGACGAAAAATGGGATGCGAAAATGTTAGCTCGTAAAACTTTCAACCGCAGCGGTCGCAGGTCTTCTAGCAAAGAAGCGAAGCCACCATCCGGAGCGTCGAGTCCGCTTTCGCGCTGACTAATTGCTATGTTATAATTACACGAGGGGCTAATGCGCGTTTACGCGGACCAGTGCACATACACATACATATCTGGTCCGAGGTTACCCCTCTCTCTCTCTCCTTCTCTCTTTCTCTCAGTTTAATGAAACTATAACCATATGATGGCCGTTATAAGATGAAGAATTAAGCGATACCAAAGCATGATCATAAATCTAATTACACAGGCAGTATCGTGGCATACCACTTGTAACGATGATGCGCGCGAATGTTGTAGCATCGCGCCAAGAGTACCACCAGCCAAGGCAAACACGCCTGCGCGACGTTAAGTTCTCACGTGTAATTAATTAAACGCGAGATGACAGACACTTCTCCGTCAGCGAGTATACAGTATACAGTAATAGCTCCTTTAGTTAGTCACACGTATTATACCACAGTATACCAGAAACTTCGGAACAATATACATAGCTCACATATCAGAAAATGTAATAGAGGCGTTGCAATGACGCTTGTTGCTTGTTAGCGGTGCACAAGAGTAGCGTAATCATGCACTTAGCGAGATTAATACGATATTGCGAGAGATTTTCTCTAAAAAGATGGATTTAGTTACGCTGACGACGATAAGAATTTTTAAACTGTTCTGTTATCAATAGCGCTGAATAATTTCCAATAAAGATTATTTTCTGTAGTTAATAGGCACATAATAGGAGAAAATAATCATAGTTGAATTAATATAATATGTTTGGATAAGCAAATTTTGGTAAAAATAAACAGAAATTCTGATTATTATAATTAAATATCTTGGTACGCAATCAAAACATTTAGATACATTTACCGGTTGGAATTTGGTTAGTATAGTATATAATATAATACCCAAATGTTTGATTGTTATAACTATAATAAGAGAGCACGGTTGGATTAACGCGACATCTATGGTTAAAGGAATGTTGATAGAATTATAGATGTTGACAGAATTTCATAATTAAACAATTTGGTATTTTAACCAAAAGTTGTTATTTTCATCAGAATTAATTTCTTATTTTAGTCAAAATTATGAATTATTTATATCATTTTATATTTCACCAAGTAGTCGTCAATATAGTTATTATATACATGCTTCAATAAATTCAATTTTTTGTCAGCACACGCTTTATCTCGTTATTAATAGAATGTACGTAAAAATAATAGGCGACATTTGTTTATATTTGGTATGAGGCTACGGTTTTTTTTACCTTCACTGTCTATTTAACACTCTGACATCCATGTGCATATTTAACATCAGTTTACAAACATAACATCCTTCCTCTTTACGGCCTTCAGGAAATCTCTACATATGCAACGTATACACGTTACACATACATATGCTATTACACTTAATTACCGTATTAATGTCATTAACGAGGATATACGATAACAATGCAAAAAAAGGATTTCCATATTGATCCTATCAAGTGACTTGTTTGTTTACCCTTACTTGGACGTCATCGGATGCACAGGCGCGAGAGAATTTTAATAAAATCGGGCACACTCGAGAGGATCGAATGACGTAATGCTAATATTATACGATAGAGAGAGAGAGAGACTATCTTTTTATTGGCGATACGAACTTATATTCATGTATCCAGGTTAATGTCCCAGCTGTTGCTTGTTGTCGATATACATATTGTCGTGCTTCGGAGTCCTTGGATTCTCATATGCACAATATATACTATATGTATATATTTATTAACACAATTGCCATTGTGTTGCCGCACGTCGTGAAAAGTATCATGAAAAGTACCACAAAAGCAACATTTTTTCTGATATCACGTCATTCATCGTCGTTCTCCTCGCGAGAATCGTGAAGCGTACGTACGATACCTCGAAAAGGGGCTTCTAAAAGCTCATCGTTAACGGTAAAAGCATCGATAATGTACGGTGTGACGTACGAAAATACTCACGTTGCCGATAGATAATCCAATATTACTTTACGAACCTCGCCTATGGAGGTCACTCTCCATAAGCGGACGTGAAATATTTTGTTGCTCCTACAGCAATTGCGCTAACCTACCTACTCTCTTTATTGACTTCTGGAGTTTAGCCACGCCATGCTGCACTTTTAACGAATCGCAGCGAGCTACATACGTGCTCATTGCACCGACTTCTCCCTCGTCTGCAATCCTGCGACTCGTTTGTTGCAACTAGCGTTTTTGTTTTTGCTTTTGCGCACTGTGTATACACTAGGTTGTGAATTGTAAAGTCCAGAGGGATCGCGGAATGTTGAGTTGTTGCGAGGATTTTTATTTTCTTTTACATACCTATACATACCTATACATATATTTCTCTTGGACTATTCAAAATGGAAAAAGGCATTATATTGAATTTTAGGATTTTGAAATATAGAGATGACGGAACTTAGTGAAGTATTTGAGGAATAAAACGACAAGAATTTCTAAATCCAAACTCAAACAGAAATAAAAAATCATGACATTATGATAAAAAAAATGACTCCAAAATGATTATTAAGAATCATTTTTAGATTCATTTTATCATCATTTTGATGTTACTGATTTGTTGTTCTATTTGGAAAATATCAATTAAAAATAGTACAAAAATCATTATACATGTAATTTATAAAACAATATTTTGCATGCCTTTAAAATAAAAAAAATATTACGTATAAAATTCTATCATGATATGTCTATTTTATCTTTTTGTTAACTAAATTTTACTGTGTGGGCAATTAGAAATTTAATAACTTTTTAGTTATAAATATCGTTGAAAATATTTTGTTTCCCGTTTCATCGTTTTATATATTGTATATGCAAACTTGTTTGCTCAGTGGATGACGAAACAATTCAATCAATTCATTCAATGAAAATAAAAATTTACACGATGTTACGCGTACAATCTCGCGCCATCGAGCGAAACGCGATGTGGGTTATACGAAGCATACAATTTGGTTAGAGGATTATTAGGGGTTCACGCTACGTTCAACAAGTGTTTCAACCAACCTGAGCTTAGAAATGGCCCATAGGGAATCAATCTATGCATTGTTTATATGTTGATGACAAGTGTAAGGCCGAATTAATGAAATGATTTCGTTTCTTGATTGTCATAGTAATCCACAAACTGAAAAAATTCTGATACAATATCCCGTGTTTATATTTTTGTTGAGTTCTATACTTCATAAAGAAAACTGACTATATTATATGATTAATTAATATTATTATATTATATGAAAAATCCTAAAAGACAGATCTAAGTAAAAACTCACAATTTTTTTTATCATGTTATAGCAATGCTAGCATTACCAACTCCCTTGAATTAATTAATTTTGTAATTAATTTTAAGATATTAAATTTTATTGCTTAACAATGACGTTAAACTAATTTATTTCAGGATTAAATCCAGTTCTCTTTACCTGTAAAGATAGTTCTGATATTTTTCGAAAACAATTTAGGACACAATAGACTAATATCCAAAGTTCTCAAACTACTCTCTGACAATAATTGTATAATAGTTTCTGTTCCAATTATCCCAAGCAAGGGGTAAAATGAATGTAGATCGTCATTGAGATCGAATTTACGTACGCTAAACTAGCTTGAAATAGAAGATCGTAATAGATTCATCTAGATCCACATTCAAATTATTGAGGCGTATTGGACTGTCAAAATCGAATTGAATTTTTGGGTGAAACTGTGCAATTTGGACGAGCATGAAAGTTAGTGTAGCAACATCTCTACTAAGATATACGTTCGCTTGCCTCTCACAGACTTTACAGTCGACGAACGTTACCGCGCTCGCTTCTCGGGCTTCATTGAATTTTCGCACGTCGACCAATATCGCGATATCTGGCAATTCTTCTTTCTGTCAATTCGTGTCTGTAATTGATAACGTAACGTATCAGCCGATTGCTGACTCTTATACACGCTGTCACTTTTACACCCGTAGCCATGAACTGCAATGTGTAAAGAAAAAAATACGAAGAGCGTGAGTGCGCGCGTGTGACCTATTAAATTTTATATTCCATTAAGTACACGTGCGAATTTCACGTGGCATCCGATGGGAGGAAAAAGAGACACGTTCGTTCGCCAAAATTGTATGTGCTAGGATTCTCTCTTTCTCTTTGGAACGCGACGAAAATGTGAACGGCGCGACGGACTAAGGCGACGCGCGCGTTTAATGAAAAGCTGTGCGACAGAGGCACAAAGCTGCTGCACTCCCGGCTCACCCAGCTCTCGAACTTTTGCCAACGTTGCGGATAGCAGACACACACAGGGTACATAGCGTTGCCCGGAATTTTTCGACGACCTATATATGCAGCGAACTTTACGCGTTCAACTTTTTCGGAACATTTCGACCGGTTCGTTCTATTTTTGCGCAGCGAGCTTTACGTCGATGTAACGCACGCGCGATCAAAAAAGAGAGAATATATTGGTTTTTGTATATTAAAACACACGCAATGTTCTATGCAAATAACATTTTGTAGAAATAAGTAACAAAAAAAATTGCTGCGTGAGTATTTTAGCTAAGTAAGATTGTAAATCTAAATCTTTTGATTTAAAGTAGTAGTTAAATACGAATTAGTAGATATAGAAAAATTCTGATAAGAATTTTGACATTTTATACGAAGTCGTAGATAAATTTAATTTAATAGTAAATTTAATTTAATAGTAAATTATTTTATTAAAATTTATTTAAAGTAATAATCATATTTTAGATACTGCAACATTTCATAGCAGTTAAAGTTATCTCTCACGACTGCATTTAATAAAATTATGTTTGAATATACAATATTATTATGCGACAATATAATTATAATTAATAAAAGAATTGCAGAGTATTCATTTCTTAAACATTGTACGAGCATGTACAATAACGAATATAAATACAATTAACAAAAAGTGCAAATTTTAATTTTGAAAGTAATTTATAATGATGTCTTGAAAATTGTAGTACGAAAGATTCAGTAGAAAAGGATGATTATGGTCAGACCTTAGAAGTTGATATATAAGAGGTTTCTTATATCTACAATTTTCTCGACAGTGACTATGATTTATAGTCGATGTGAATTGCTGCAGGCACACTCTTACAGCCTAGAAAACACATGATGTTCGCACAATGCTCCCGAAATTCATTATAAATACATATGCAAGAGCATTATCAGTAGGGCGGCGTTGCGCTACATTGCACGTGTACACTTCATTATACGCGACCGTTTCGTTGTAATGCTGCTTCAACTGGTAGATGTAGTTCTAGAATCGAAACATCGCTGTCTCGAGATAACTATTCGTACCTAACTAAGAACGGGTATTTCGTGCAAAGCTTAAAATTGAACCCATGTAAGTTTCTTACTCCCGGAAATTGCGGTTTTCAAAGATTATAAATATACTAAACGTTCTTGCATTATCTTACGTAAAAGTTTAATTTTTTTGCAATATTTATAATTATTTATATATGCGACTATTATTAGATAGTCAGTATTGTGTTATTATTATTGTATTATTATAATCCTTCTTGAATATAAAAAATTTATATTCAAATAAATATATATTATATAAATATATATTTTCATTTTGTTTTATTAGAATTATTCAGTTCAGTATAATAATTTTATGTCGTATTAAAATAAAAACGGTTGGCAGATTGTAATTTACTCTTTACATTAAAATTCTGAATAAGACGCGAACTATTTTGATGACCGGCAATAAGAGACTTAGAACGAGCTCGGTAATAAGATACTTTACTGTAAGGAGCATCGACTCAGTTTAAGCAATGTTACAACGGTTTGTGAATGTTGAAGGGACTATTTAATCATCGTTATATATCTATGCTTGCGAAAAGAAGGAAAAAGGAGAAATTATCGAAGAAACCCCAACGGTTTTGTTAAAGTGGAGTTGGAGGCATAACCTAATCCAATTCTTCAAAAAGGAAGAAGTATACAACTTTTATAAAATTACTTTATATTTCTTGACGATATTGTGTGTCATTATAGTATTTTATTATTGCTAAAATGAAACGCCAAAATTACAGCTCTGTAAGGATATAAACATCTACGGATAAAGTATAAAATCTTTCTCCCTGTGTATCTTATTTATGGTGTAGAAAATTGAATACATCATGTTGTATTATTAGCGGTTCCCCTTTAAATTCTCACAAGCGAGTTATTTTAATAATTAATAATGAAAAATAATTAGCGCCTCGACATTGCTTCAGGAATTATGGGAGAGAGCAGCTGTTTCCGTATTCTTTAATCAAATAATTTACAGGGGCGCCTTAGCTGTTCTCTGATTACCTCTCAGGTAACACGTTGTAGTTGCCTGTGAGCTATACCATAGAAATTCCTTTCGCATACCGTCTTCGTCATAAATTAGAGATCCACAATATCCGTTCGCAAAGCCACTTAAATCTGAAGAGGCTCTTCGACAGCGCCTTCGAATAAGCGCGGCGATATCTTTAGAAAGATCCCAAATAAACGTCGTGTAATATTATTAATAATATTATCGTTGCACGATTTTTAGTCGTTTACATTCCAGATCTAAATTAATTAAATGTCTAAAAATATCATATTTTATCGCCATCTTGGAAACTTTGTGTATTCTATGACTATTTCTCATTTCTTTTCTTCAATTGCCACAAATTGATTTCATCCAAAGACAATTAATTTATATTTAACTTTATTTTATTAAAAAGAGATAGAAATGATCAATCTATAGTTGTAATTTAATTTACTTTTATTTCTTAGTTTAAAATTTAGTTATGAAAGAGGACAAAGCAAAATTAGTGAATCAGTTAACATGAATTGTTTCTCTGTCTCCTTCTAATATAAAAAATTATTTAAACTACCTTAATCAAAGCAGCTGAAACTGGCTATACGCAGAGCAAATTTATTCACAATGGAATGAAATATGCCAGCATGTCTCAATTGTATTTCATATAATTGGCAGTAATTTGAATTATACCGCAGTATCTATAAGTTATATTGAAACGGGTTGGAAAAATAATCGCAAACTTTTTTTTTCAAATTGACTTTCAATGAGTTTTAACCGTTTAATTAATTATAAAATCATCTTAATTATCAGAATAATATATCGAGAGATTGTCATAAGAGCTCGCAAACGAAGGTAATCTCAAAGCCGCACAAGTTTATAGCCGCAACGTTACTACTAATTACGATACTTCGTCTAATTAAAACCGCGTATTAACTAGTAGTTTGCTTGCGGCAGAGTATAACATACTACCTCACTATTGTTTTGCGACAAGGTTTTCGGCTCGTTAAGTACATCTGTTAGTACTTCTCTCTCTTTTTCCCTCCTCTCTATCTTTCTTTTTATCCTCTTTTTCTTTCATATATGTAGAAAGAACGATTTTGCTGAAGCATCTAAAAACTTAGATAGATACAGATTGGAGAATAATTTTGTTAGATAATCAAAATAATTATGTAGAAAATTCAAGTATGATGAGCAATGCTGCAAAAAATTTTGATATTCTCAGAACTAGGTCGAGCGTCTTACATAATTATTTTAGACTAGAGTAGACCAACGAAATTATTGTCAGACTTGTATCTATATAGCTAAATTTTTTAGAATTTTAATTTCCATGTAAAGATATAATTAATGGTTAGGGTTTATAAATTGAGCGAAAATTATAATGATTTAAAAGTAATGAATTTCTGCACTTGCTCCTTAGATTCTTTCGTGAAATTCGCAGTAAAGAATTAGTCGTGCTAGAATCGTAAGGCAACGAGAGTATTCGCGCGAATGGCAGGAAACGCTGTCGGTTGGAAGAGAATTGACCACTGCTTCTCTCCATACATTCGTGACGTTCTACGGAAACTCGTACAAGTAGATTTCGCTATGTGAAAACCGGACTAGTTGTCGGTTTCCTTCCTCTGACCGAGTAATCCAGCTACGAGCGAAACGAAAGCTTTTTCCTCGGTCTCGTCTCCTTCATTGACCATGCGGTTGCTTAGATTCTTGCACTGACGTCAATTGGAGGCACTTGTTTATCGCAGGCACTTTGGAACTTCTACTTCGGAACAGAGAAACCAACCGCCCGATTATTAAATGTCTTCCGAAATTCAATGATCTTGCGTCGGGCGCGCTCGTATTCTGTAGTATTAGTTCGACGATTAGTATTGTCGTATTAACCTGTCAGTTGAGGTTGGTCCTGTATATTTTCAATCCTTTGAACATCAAGGAGTGCAGTCCTATACTGAAAGTGCCGTCGTCGGTTAAGTCGTCCTCATTTATGAGTAAATGCGCGCTTATATTTTACGAACGACGTTTTACTCCACGAAAATATTTCTCTCGTTAAACGGAAAGCCCTTTGAGAATTGAGCGTGTAATATCGCATTATTATGTTCAAGTCGAGTTTTGTTCAATTGATGCTTGAATCGGTCGTAATTATATCCAATATAATTAATTAGTGTAACTACACAATTTTGTATTAAATAATTAATTAAATTCTAACTATATTTTAAGATCCACAAATATTTGACGCACAGTTTACTTGAACTGGAAATTGTAAAAATTCTCTCAAAAATATTATTAAGTATCAAGCTTTTATCAGATATGACCTCCTTGCTTATTATGTTTAAACATTTTTCGGTTGATTTTAATTTATTATTGTTTAATTAAATTCTGTATTATATATTTAAAATTATATTATTTTCTGAAAAAATTTTTTAATCAAATCTATCAAAATTATTTTAAATCTTTAAAAGTATTATTCAAAAAATAATTTCATTTTAATTATAAAAAGCGTTGTATCCCCTTTCCTAAAAATGAATTTTTATAATGAATTTTTTAATATCCTTACTTTTAAATTTAAAGGTTGCATTGAGACGCAAGTTTCTATATATTTATAGCAAGAATGGATATAGCTAAATAATGTAAAATCTAATATGAGAAATTAATTAAAGAAATTATATTTAATATTTTCTTGACACAATAATTAAATATAAACTTTGAACTATGAAGCATTTATTATTCCTACACCATGTTTGTTTCAATTACATAGCATAGTAGTTTAATAGCGTTATATTGATATGCTTTGTAATACATACATTATTCATTAATACGAGATATTAATCACATTGAGTTTCATAATTGCATACATTTTGTCTATGTTTATTAATTATCATTTAATTAATTATATTTTGTAATTTAAATTTGCGTAACTGTATTATTTATCATGCTGCAGTTGTTTTGAACAGAAAAACATTGGTGGAGGTAAGTTTGTATCAGTAATGCGATTTTGCTTTGACGTAATCCAGCGCAAGATGCCGGTCGGTTTACACATCTCTATTCGTATCCATCTTACTTTTACCTTGGCATTATGAAAAAACTTTGTCGTAATCTTCTGTAAATTTGCCTGACCGAAAGTTTCCGCTTGCATAAAATGTGCTCGGCTTTTCCGAACGATGGAATGTAGCGGTGCGCGTTTTACGCAGATTAAGCAGAAACTTTGAGGTTGTCAACTTCGTCATAACATTAATACTACCTGCCAAACTAATTTATCTATAAATCCATAGTTTGTAGTACATTATCTCCTATATAATAATAAAAGTATTGTATTGAATAACAAAAGATCTCGTTATGTAATATTTTTTTAAGTAATAAATATGTAATATAATAATAATAGCATAGCTTGCATCGCGCTATGTAAAGGAGGACTTGATACTTGATCAAATCTGACCTAAAACGTTCTGTAAAAATTATCGTCGCATGTATTGAACGATTTAACTTAAGAAGAAAATATAATTTTAACAGACTAAATTTATAAATAAAAACTGTATTATGAAAACTAAGCTATAGAAATTTTGTATGCAATAAAAAGGCATATATATAAAATACAAATTAATTTTTTTATACATAAAGAAACAGAGAGAGAGAGAGAGAGAGAGAGAGAGAGAGA
>Ga0157363_1003033_pt1 | contig 15021 bp, 12 predicted proteins | sample AttsexASBM1_FD_111477 | JGI IMG/M metagenome (GOLD analysis project Ga0157363, IMG submission 111477) | Fungus gardens microbial communities from leaf cutter ant in Ribeirão Preto, State of São Paulo, Brazil - Atta sexdens ASBM1 | ecosystem: Host-associated > Fungi > Mycelium > Unclassified ...
CTCATGACGACAGTATAGTTAAAGATCTCTTAAATAAATTTAAATAAATAAATTCTATTGTATTCGCTAATATTCTCAACTCCTGTGTTTTTATCCTAGATTATATAAATAAATTTAATAAATTTAATAAATTTTCTCGCGCATTCAGATTATCCAGCGAATCATTCTAATAAAATAAGAGATTTATTCGAACTCGCGTATTTTCTTCTTACAACGTTCTTTTGTATTATTAAATAAACATCTCAGTTAAAGGCATATATTAAATCTTTTTAATTTTCTTTTAATATAAATGTACAAACAAAGATTTATTCAATTCAAATATGAATATGCGCAACATAAATATGTGAAAAACTATTTTATTGATTAAACACATTAACAATGTTTAGATTTTAGATCGTAAGACGAATTTTTAAATTACGAAAAAATTGGTGCAACTTCCAAGATTTTATTATAAATAAAATTTAACATAACAATGTAATCGCTCGTACATACATAATATAATACACAATATAATAAATCGTGCAAAGTTGAAAATGCGCAACCGACGATCAATCTCACCATGCATGACGCATAGCTGAGAAAAAAAACGTGCTTTCTAATTAATCAATCAAGTTAAATGGTTAATGACCATAATTAGCCGTATACGTAACTCGATGTTGAAATTATCCGATTAACGTGTGTTATTCCCATTCAGCCACCAAAAAGATACGGAATCCACTAGTATGCTTTTGAGTCAAATTACGCTATCCTGTGTAAATTAAATCTTTTAGATACCCTTTTTATCTCGTATTCAATATACAATTACAATTGAAGTGAAATTACGGGTCTCTTTCCGGTATTATATCGTGATTGGGTGATCATAGTAGCGCCTCTCAATTAGTTAAAAACATTTTATTACATGAGATTTGACAAATTTGTGTTTTCAAATTAATTTGGAAATAGTCATCTAATTTTTTATTTCGAACAATCACCTAGAGTGATTTTCACACTCAAAAGTTAGTATTAATTACATACTGTATATTAATTATTTACTACAATTCGTTATTTATATTTAGTATTTGAGAGTTTTTTTTATTTAGTATACTGAAAAAAGAAATGTTTAATTTCAAGATATTAAAATGTTTTATTCTTGTCTCCATTTTTTAAACACTCAAAGATGTTTTAGTTTTAAACTTTTTCAATAGACTACGTAGAATCAAAACACTACGTATTTAGATTTAAAATGTATAGTGTTTTAAATCCAAATACACACACATACGTAGTGTTTTGTTGATTGAAAATGTTTAAAATTAAAACAGCTTTTAAGTGTTTGATTAAAACATGAAGATAAGAATAAAACATATTTCTTTTTATGTGAGTGTGATTACGAATCTCATGAATTGTCCCGGTTGATGTTCTTTTCATTCAGGCCACGATTAAAACTGCAGATGTGTTTAACTCTCTCCTTCTTTTTACAAATCAGAGCGACATATCAGATGTAGAATGAGATAATCGAAAACTAAAGATTAAATAGATTAATTCTGTTATTTTATATAATCAATAGGTAGAAGAAAATAAGTATAGAATGAAAATAAAGATTGTGTTGTAGAAGAAATCCGTTAGTCTTTATTAGCACATATAAACTTTTAAAATACATATAAAGTTCGTAAAAATAAATTATAAATTATTATAAAAAAGGAACTAACAATTTGATTGGTCGCATACCGATGGATTTCTTCTACAACATAATCTTTATTTTATTTCATTCTACCTATTGATTATATAAAATAAAACAACAAATAACAGAATTAATCTATTTAGTTTTTGATTATCTCATTCTATATTTTACATCTGGTCGCTCTGATTTGCAGAGAGACGGAAAGAGTTAAACACATCTGCAACTCTAATCGTGGCCTGAATGAAAGGAACATTATGATCAGCCGGGACAACCATATTCGTAATCACACTCACGTGAATACATGTCGTCAAGTGGGTGAGTGGCACTCGTTACTTAATGTTTGCTTATATGGCATTATTAACTCGTCAGTCATTACTCAACTGCCCTTACGATTACGCATGGCGGCAGCTTTGAACTTACAAATCGTATAAAATGTAAAAGTACAATTTTTTACAAGCTATAGTCATTTAATTTTTTTTATAAGAATATACGTGAATATATGCAAATGTATATGCCATACTTGTTGCTAACCGATTGTCGACATTTTGCATTACCAAGAAAAAAATGATTGACAAAACAATACTTTCAGAAAAAAGACTGGATTTAAATTTAAAAGGAAAACTTTAAAATTTTCTATGATATTTTGATATTTTCTACCGATAAAATTCTTTGATCTTTTTGAAGGATAAAAAAATTTTGAAGGATAAAAAAAATCTCTATCTCTAAAAATCTAAATTGAAATCTCTTGAAAATTTCAGGTTTTCCAATTTTTTTTTCAGATAATAAATATCTTGTAATTCTTTTTAGCAGCTTATTCGTTTTCTCGAAAAGATTAAGTACATGATAAAATTTTTTTTATCGCATTCGTGTGATTTTATTGTTCCCGCGGTGTTACACTCACAAAGGATGTAAATCCCTAAAAAAATAGCTAGATACAAATAAAAAAAAACCTTGATATAAAAAAAAACTCGTTTTGCGTTTGACGCACTCACATGCGTAGTAACGCAACGCGAGCCGTTGAAATGCGCCGAATCGAAGAAATATTGATCGCGAGTACCAATACAGTAGCTATTCATGTACGATACCGTTTAACAATGTCGAAATTTTATTTTTTTCTTTCTTTTTTTCTGTAGCACGGATTTTAAATATTTCACTACTGATATACTTTTTTATTAACACTTTACGCCGTCTTAGAGAATGATGATATATTTGTCCATTCCACCTACGTACGCTACGTTCGATGAATAAATTTTGTCTTCAAAGCTGTCGTCCGCTTTTGTAATGCATAGTCCAAGCATTCCGATGTGCGCGTATATAATACTAAAGAAAGGAAAGAAAAATGCAGACTTCCACGAATTCTTTCAGCTATCCATGTAAATTTGCGAGTCTAAATTTCTTTCTATGTGTATCGCGCGCGATGATATCAATGAAGCATATTTAGTATAAACTAATAACCTCATTACAAGAAATATATTATAGATCACGCATGATACAAGTTGATTAGTAACAGTCGATGTAAATGTTTGTCGAACGTGTCCATTCATCGCAATGAAAAATATTAGAGTATTGTTTGTGATTAAGCTCGCGATATTATGGTCATTTATCCCTCCCAACGCAAGTGTTTATGTAATATTAATCTAAATATATTGAGAAACGGAGTTAAATTTCGTTAAATTTTTTCAAAATCAAAACAAGTAAAATAAAACAAGTCTATATATGCGAAATCTTGTAAATTTCGACTCTGGACTTAACATTATTTGATAAGTGCACTCCAATTATTTGCAACTTATGAATATATGATTTACGCAGTAACAAGTAAAACGTCTATGTAAGCCTTCACTTATTAAAGTATAAGTCGCAAATAATTGAAGTGCACAATCATGCCTGCTCTGATGTATGTTCGAATTCGTTCATACATTCGTTCATACAGCGCTGTATGCATATACGTGATTTTTATATTTACGGATTACTTCATAGCTTATTTCCTTACATCAATCAAAAGAAATAATTGCTAATTTCACAGTTATTTATCAAATGTCAGGCTGTATGCATCAAAGCAAGCATAGCAGCATACATGCTTATCATTCAAGGAATCGAGCATCGTGTGATTTTATCTTAAGTACATTCCAATTGTTTGAAAATTATTTTATAGCTTTATGAATATATAATTTATGCACTAATAATCGCGAAAACTCATTTAGATATTGTATTTATGTCGATTTCTTCTTGGAGTCACAAAACTATTTAAATTAATTTATTTAAATTTTCTGTCATTACAGTATCGTTAATATCATTGCATATTATTATAATGAACATGTCATGTCTAGTTATATTTGCAATATGTATTGTTATTATAATTTATTTCGTTTGAAATAGACATTCATAAGAGAGATACAAATGATATTATACATATTATATGTGATATCATTTGTGTCTATGAATGTCTACTTCAAACGAAATAAATTATGATAACAATACGTACCTATTATAAACATTAAAATAATGATATGTGTTACAGGATGTTAAAAGGCCAACCGCAGAATTTGTCGCGTAAAATTATTTATATATGTCAATAATAATTATATAAATTTAAATGTTCAAACCTATTTTCTTTACATGTTTCGGCTTCTTGATTGATCTCTCATTAGAAATTCCAAAGATTTTTAAATAACAGTGACTTCTTAACATAGAACGTTTTTTCGCAAGTTGTTTCCAGAATATTATATCACATTATTATTGTACTAATAAAATATGACTAAACGTAATGATACATGTTTATTAACATGCGAAGATATTAATGATACAAAGATATAATGACAGAAAATTTAAATAAATTTTATGAAATGTCTTTTGTTTCTAAAAAATTCGAAAACAATAATGAAATTATATTTTGTACAGGTATTTTACGTTTAAAAAAAAATGTAGAAAACGAGTTAACGTAACAACTTCTTTTTATATATTTCTATTGATAAAAAGGTTTTCTAAAGAAGATAATAATTCCATAAAAATTAACATTCTTCTATTTTCACAATTCTCATAAATTTAGTAGTCACTTAATATATATCCTGAGAAACTAAAGCCCCTCTTCACTATTTTCTTTATTTATTGAAATAAAATAGTTTGTATGTTCTTTAATTACATCGAATTACTCCCCTCGTTTCTGTTACTTCGAAATTGCTTTCTCAACAACCTGCTGTACTTCAGCAATATCTCTCTTTTTACTCTCGTCACTCACACAACATACCTTTCCTACATTTTTCCTTCCTGTATTTCACGTGCACCCTCTCTCGTTTGATTAGATACAAAGATGGATAAACCTAAATGAAGAGATACTTCACATGTAACACTTGAAGGAAAAAATGATTGATTAGCACAGCTCCGTTGCTCAAGAGTTGTCTGAGAATCTGTACTTCATATTTTGTTTACTTCTATTTTTTTAAAATAAAATTTTTAGTATCTTTATATAAATATATCAAATATTAAATTCAATAATCTATTTTTTCAATAATTAAATTTAATATGATTAAATTTAATACTGCATAATAAATATATGTTTTTGAAATAAGAATCATTTGAATTCACATATTAACCGAGATATTTTTCGAAAGTTATCATTAAATAAACTTTCCAACATTATTAATTATGATTGTGTCTTCAAAAAATTTCAAGTAAAAATTTTTATGACTGCTTTTGAGACATATTACATGTTCGTAAAATCAATAACTGAGCTTACTGAATTATGTTATTGAATCTTTTTATGCTTTATGTTGATTGTAATTTATAATTTTAAGTTTCTAAATTATAGTTTAGATTCTTTCGCGCCATATGCTAATAAAAACAACAAATTTCTTCTATATAGTTCTTTCATTTTACCAATTTATTATTATTGCAAAAGTAACAATTATTCAATTTTAGCAACTTCTTAATTGTCCTTGTATCTCTCACATATATACATTATTTGTAAAAAATGTAGAAGTTAAATTTAATATTGATAATTTCTTTATATGCATAAGTTTTAAAAAAAATTCTCGGTATTTTCTACACTTTTCCCCATGATTCGTCTAAGAGTATTGAATGTATATGTATATATGCCTTATTTTCTCTTCTTAAATATTTTCTCTTCTGATTTACACTATAATTACATAATTATCCACCGCCCGTCCGTAAGATAATACAAAACGCGCCATGAGATAATATAAAACGCCATAAGATACGGCCGTTTTTTAGAAGTATTTTTCCATCGTGGGTGTTGCGCATTTTCATGGATTATTTATAGCCACTGCAATCGATGTTGCATATGACACGTAGGTCACGAGCAGTTATTTTACGGATTTGAAAGGTATTTTCGCGTGCGCGACTCTTAAATTCTCGTTGTTTGACTTAGAATTTTGCTACTGATATTTTCTGAATTCTATCACAAATAAAACATCCATTTTTTAATAATAAAAGTGATATAATTCAATCCAATGTTAATCACAGTGACTCTGTCTATTTTTTTTTTTTACGAAAATACAAAATGGAAATAATATTTAAATAATTACTACTTATTATATAATTGTTATTTGTATATAAGTTTAAATTAAAATATTGTATCTTAAAATAATATATAATTCAGATTGTTTGAAAGTTATTTTTCAAAAATCACGTTATACACAGTTCGTCTCGTAAGACATGACACTGCTATCTATCCATAGCGTTCTGTTTGAAATGCAAAGCTGAACGAATGTTTCATTTCTCTGTTTGAATAAAAACGAATGACGTTGGGTGCTAATCAAGACAGAAATAAAGTGCGTATATGGAAACGGAAAAAAATAATCACGTAAAAATGAATATTTAATGCAAAAATGAAAATAAGAGGAATAATCTCCAATGGCCTTGATTTTAACAAATATTATCCAGGACATGATCCTGAACAATATTCAAGAGATTTTAGCCGTCACGCGTCGGTCGGACACCTTGCGTAATGCTAATGCCGACGGTAACTTTCGAGCCTTATAACTCGAAAAGTACTTGATGAACAACAACTTTATTACAATGTGTTGAAAAGCTCTTGACAACAGCTATTAGATTCTGGAATCGAAAGTAGAATTCTATTTAAAAAAAATCGATATGATTTTAACCTGACCTTGGCGATGCCACTCAAGTTCAAACTAATAAGATCACTATATAGATCTTTTTGAATCCTGAAACTTTTATATTTAACGTTTTTCTCGATAACGCTTTCCTGAGGAGTTATTTGGTCGTCCCGGAATTTTTTGGACACTGTATAATAATATCAATAATCATACATTATTGTAATAAGCTAAATTAAGCTAAAATAAGCAAGTATTTTGATATAATTATAATTATAATAGAAGAGACTTTTAAATCTTAACAATTTATAATACAGTTACTGACAAATCTCTACTTGAGAAGTTTATTTTTGAGTTTTTCAATTTATCCAATGTCCTTTATAATGCGTATGAGATTACAATAGAAATGAGAAATAAGGAAAACACAAGGGATCGTCTTTCGATCGCCTTGTTAGCCTGTAGATCCAATTATTTGATCCGGCAAGCGAGTAAGAGAGGGGTCTCTACACAATACGCAGAGAGCAGCTCATGCAATGCCGCCTCGGGAGAGCAGTCGGGTGAGCATGACGAAAATAACTCTGGCAGAATATTACGGCACTTTGCAGTGGAGAGAGAGACCGATGGTAAGAAAGAGCGAAAGAGAGAAGAAGGAGAGAGAAAACAGTGCGAGTGGAAGGGAAGTACGCACGAAGAGGCTCGTAGAGAGGAACGAGATCTTGAGAGAACTCGAGATCTATACATTAGTACAGACGCACGTATACGATGTAGCGATTTGTTAATTTTTGGAAATATACCGCGTAATCCATTGAGGATATTCAGAGATATTTAATTGAGAATATACGTGCGCGATGCAAGTAGAAAAAATATTAAAATTAATATGAAATCATTTAAATATATATACATATGTATATATAGAATATCCTGTATATACATATATCATTACAAGTTAATTATATATTACGAGTAAAATTATTTTTAGTTTTCTTTTTGAAATCCATAAAGCGATAATAAGTATTCATATTAAATAATGAACGAAAAATTTTTATGAATAATAAAAAATTAGAAATTTGTGTGTATGCAGTAATAAATGTCGGTGACAAATTAAAATATAAAAATAAAATAAAGAAAACGATGATAAAGCAAAAATAAAAAGAAAACGAAAAAAGAATAACGAAGTATTATACAAAATTTCATATTACAAAATGTATTACGTACGTTACGTATAAAATTCTATGCACAAAAATTATCTTGCATTCTATTTTTGTTTTACTTTATTCTAGCATAATTGAATACTTAATTGACGAATCTCTTATCTATCCAGTAATATTTAACAATATTAAACAGCATGTGCGGAGGAAAATAAAAAGGAGAAGAAAGAAACTCAAAAATTAGTCATACAGTAAAACGGAAATGGAAAGAAAGAAATACTATCATGTATTTTAACTGACTATCTTGATTGATGGTCATCTTTTCTCAGTCTGTAATGCGTTTGGCCATCCAACCAATGAGTGGCTGTCCACTCTCGGCTGATGCGTGTCTTGAAATCCCTTCTCAATCACGATGCATTCGTACGACACATACAGTGTGCGCTTCATTGACGGCGGTAAAACTGGTCCACCGTTTGTTCGGCATAAATCCGTTAAAACCAGTTTTCCAGCGGACGAGTCCAAGATCCGCACCAAGCACTCTCGCTGCGAATCGCACCGTCGTACTTTTTTCTCACCGGAAAACATACAGAGATGCTTTACGAAGCATTTCTTTGATCATGTGAATGCATAAACGGATACCATGTTTGTTACACCACTTGTTAGAAACTTGCGTGACGGATATAAAAAATGAATAATTTAACTTTATCTATCTCGGTGTCTTATGATCATGTCTCAAAATAGACTATCAGACTCTCCAGTCGCCGATGACTTGTGATTTTTCTTCTCACAAAATATTATTTTTGTCATTATTTACCTGCTGTTATCTTTGTTCTTATGATTCTGACAATTTAAAATTTTTCGATTTAGCAATCATTTAAATACATTTGCGAATTTTAAAGTAATTACATTTTTAGAGCCATCGTTAACTATAATTTAATATATAATTGTGAATACGTTATACACTTGTCTCAGTTTGCATGAGTGATACGAAGAAACGGTAAAAGAAACTGCCGAATTTAAACGTATTATAACGTTATATTTATTATATTTTTTTCATTTCGTACTTTCTAAATCTAAATCAGTGGATAGTCACTAATTGCCCAGTGGCATACTTTATATATTGTGATAATCATTGAAGTTCAAAAGAAGAATGTTTGAGCATTATATAATTAAAATATCGATATTTGCACGTTAATTTCAATCTTCCAATACTATATTCATTGAATTTAAGCACTAAAATAAGATTAGTTAGATCACATAATAAAAATTAGCTGGGGTATCGCACATTTAATTCACTGATTACCAGTGACATACTTGCCATATCAGTGATTATTCACCGGATTTAGAGAGTAACGGAGCGAAACATGTATATGTGTGTACATTTCCGTATGTACTTTTCGCATGTTTGGCAGACAAAATCATGGCAATATAATATCGCCACAATATTTAGTACAGGAAACATAAGATAAACATAAAATATTTATAATCCATTCTTATTTCAAGATCGTATTAAATAGTGTATTAAATAATATAAAAAAATCTTAAGATGCTAATGTAGCCTACATTCGTGACATTTTAAAACTGTACTCTTGAATATAAGAATGATGACTATGAATATCATTCATAGAGCTAGTTTGTATTACAATATTTTCAATAGAGAAAATCCACTCCATATCGTGTTAATAACATTTATCGATATGGAATTTTCTGTTATAATTATCGCAAGCATTTTTTTAACTATTTCAATGAACAAAGATGTCAATGAACATTATTTTTATATTTAATCGCATTAAACATTAAAAATACGACTGATTGTCTCATCTTTATTATTTAGTCGATATTGTGCAGACTAGTGTTCTCAATACAAGATTACATGAAAATAAAATTTAATTTTTGCTAATGAAAACGACCATGTTACACGGAGAAAATTTTTTCTTAGAGTTTACCCTGAAAATACAGTCATGGGGGGGGGGGATAATATTTGATGTATTTCAACGAATTTTAATGTAAATCTCTCATTCGTTAATAAAGTATAAAATAAATTTAATTAATTTTACTGAAGGGTAAAAGTCTTTAAAATATTATATTGTACTAAGTTATCAAGTATTTTCAAGGTAAATAAAAAAAAATTCTCTCCGTGGTACGATTGAAGGAAATACGAGATGTTTTTCGTGTGTAAAAAACTGATGTAAAAACTGAAATACATGCAAAAAAAGAGACGATCATTTTAATTGCGAAATCGGAGCACATATGTACTTCAGTGTCACATCCGACATTTGACAATGATAGGATACGCTTTGTGATCGGCACAAGTGTCCGTGCGCGTCCCCAAATTTCAAATACACCCACACATACGTTTACCTTTCACATGCGATCCAACTCCTCATATTACTTCGGTAGAGGCCCGTTATTGCCAGCAGCCAGCATGTCTGTCAGCGTAACGAGCGAAATCTGAGCACTTGCGAAATCGACCAAATCATTAAATAGAGAGGAAAAATAAATAGTTTTACTATAAATAATTAATAACGCGTTGGATTAATCAAAAAAGTTGGATTTTGAAGTAGAAATATATATAAATTACAAAAGACTATATTTCTATTATATTTATGAATTATATCAAATTCCATATATAATTACCGTGCGACAACACTTTTCACACATGAAAAAATCAAATTGTTCGTGAAAGAGATGAAACCAGTATCAGCGTGCATTTTGTTTAGCTATATCAAACGGTTTTTTTTTTGTACACATTTGAGTAACACTCGAGTCCGTTAGTCCGTAAATAATCACCAGTTACGGCCACATCGCTGTTAACCGCGTTGTTTTCATCTGTCACGCAGTGGCAGCGATGCGAAAATATCTCGTTACTTTTACTCTTATCCGCCCGCGCGTGTTATGACGTTACGTATTTGCCACACGCTCTCGCACTTGAATTTACAATCTACTCGCTCAAGCGTGCGACGCGAACTTCGCCTCTCTAGAATGAATCTATTCGTTGTTGAGTTCAGCGATTACAATGTTAGGCGAGCATTATGAATATATTACCGAGATCCGTCGGTATTGGCCAGACCAAGCCAGGCCAGGCCGCATAGCAAAATGTTAAAAAGTCCACTCGATTCGCGGGGATTACGTTGCATCTGGATTGCACAAAGATATACTTACTGGTCCTAATGGTAGCCTGTCGACATAGACACGCCTCCGTCAAAGTTGTCGGCATACAAAGAGACTTTCAAGAGAGATTATTCGCATGTCGCTCATTCGTTCCGACAAGTAATTCAAAACGAGTCGTGAACAGAAAAGAGTTAATAAATTTCGAAAGCGACCAGACATATACACACGATGTTGTGTCGTTGTGTTATCATCTAAATATAACTAAATAAAAAAATTAGAGGGAATAAAAGCACGCTATATTTTGCGTCAGGCGCGCGCAAACACACTCGGCAAACGTGCCGACGCGATCACTTTCGTGAATGCACTTTGTTACATCTCCCCATCGGCGTTAAAATAAGTGCCGGGGTAAGAAACGTCGCAAAAAGAAAAGAATAGAGAGAGAAAATTATGAACGAAGAGAAGACGATGGTGGAGGCGGCGGTGGCGGAGAAAGAAAAAAAAAATGAGGAAGAAGACAGAAAAGAAGAAGAGTTGCTAACCGGCTGGCCGCAACGAACCTGAAGTAAACCAAACCTACCGGTCCTACCGCTCGCTACCACTACTACCTACCGAACTATTACCTGTAACCAGTCTATATCTGGACTCCAGCTTCATCTTTATCTCTTTTATCCGATGTACCGTGTGTGCCAGAATAGTGAAATCCCCTGCGTTCTCACTGCATCTTCGATACTGACGTAGCAGTTACAGTGGCTAAGAAGCGATTCTTTCCATGAAAATCTTTTATTATTAATTTCTTATGTTACTGATTTACACATGTAGAATGTATTTCATTTCAATTTTTTACTTTACTTTGTATCTATGATATGTTATACAAATTAATATGAATATTTTTAAATAATTCTTTCATTTTAGCTATATTGTGTTTTTTGCATTGTTTTTAAGGATTAAGTAAATTGAAACTCAAAAAACGGAATTAAACATTGCACTCTATGCATTATTGTAGATTTAATTACTGTAAATATTTGTACCTGCAATTATGCCAAGTTGTGCGTTACGTTATCTTATATAATTTTGAATCATTTATGGATCATTTCTTCCGGGATAGAATAAATATATCTGCATACATCGTAAACCAATCTGAACAGGTACGATCGAATATTTTTTTAAAAATGAATGCCGTGACGGTAGCAGCCCGTGACATTATTTGCTAACGTGAATGCAATCATTTAAATTACATGGAATGTGCGGTAATAAACGCGTTTGGTGACGATTTCTCGTTGAAAACTGGAATGATTTTTCCCAATACAATTTAATTAAGGTGCCATATTACTTGTTTTAAAGGGTAATGTCTCAGAAATTGCGTCTTACTTCAGAATTTTGCTGAATACGATCTAAGTTTACTGGAATAATTTTCCGTTTATCCATTTATGCTTTAAAACAGTTTATCGATACTTATATTTTTTTTAATCAATTCGGTTCGAACATTATTATGTTTACATAATATATTGGCTATTATTATATTGTACATACATTACATTGAACGTTTTATATATATATATATACATATATATATATAAATTTAAAAAGTTGTTAGTATTCCTTGCGTAATACACGCGATTAGAAATTGATGAATGTCATCTCAATTATCTTGCCTCATTACGTTTACGATAGCGAGACGATGTGTAACGTGATGTTGACTGATGTGACACGCGCCAAGCAGAGGTGCTTAACCCGAGTGCCTAAATCAAGTTTACATGGTTTCGCATCCGTTATTTTCACAACGGAAATGGCTGTGACATCTCAAATGATCGTAAAATTCCTTAATCCGTTGATAATTATCGATCATAACGGATTATTATTGAACGCGATAATTGGTTGTGCGATCTTTTCATGGAGGATTAGCTTTCCCGACAACATGAAGTGCGCTCATGTATTTAATGGATTCAGTTTTTCCTGCGACATTATTATTTATTTATTTCGAGAACAAATTTTTCTTATTGGATGCGACTTCTTTCTGCTCTCGCAATATGTTGTCCAAATTATTTATCCAAGAAACTTTGACAATGTTATTTATTATCTGCGATACGGCTATTAATATGTCAAGCCTTGAAAAGATTAATTTTATACTGATTTTTGTTTTAAAATAATGAAAAATTATTTAATATGTATATATTTTTAAATAATAAAATCATATGTATAATATTCCAAGGTATTCCGTGGAAGAAACTGACAATCTTTTAGAATGTATTCTAGAATTTATTTTAAGCAAAAAGATTCATATAAATTATAGATTAATTTGAATTATTAAGATGTTAATATTATAACAGATAAAAATATTAAACATTTATAATTTTGATGTGAATATTATTTTTTCAACTCCGTGAAGGTGGAATATAATCTATGTTATATTGAATTTCAGTATTGGCACTTTCATTCTATGATCTATGCTATATTGAATTTCAGTATTGGGAACATTTTACATATTCCAGCCAGAGATGTAAACTTTTATAATTTTTTGAAAGGTCAATTGCGCACAAGTTATTTCATGTAGCTGGAGTTACGTTGCCAGTTATAAATTAACATATTTGTGGTATAAGAAATGAAATATCCGACATATAATTTGCTATGTTGATTTTCCATCTTGCAGGAAGTTAATCATATTAATTGTTCGAAATACCTATTCATCTTTTACTTGTAAATTGTTGCTCGTATACCACTTGCAGTGAGTGCAAAAAGTATTCGTACAAAGAAAATATGTTTAAAAAAAAAATCTTATTTTTAAAAAGTAAACATATCCAATAAGAAATGACTCGTCGAATTAATGTCGAATCGATACGATAATATTTATACCAATTCGACATCAATTTGACTAATTAATAAAACCATCTAATTAACGATTATTTCTTGTTGGGTAATTTATTCATAAATAACAAAATAGTCTCAAATACAAAGTCAACAATGTACGATTGTTAATTAAATGATTATCGGTCACTCACTTCATGTTAAAACGACATTACGACTCAATACTCATATTATTTTGAATTAAAATAACAATTCTTAATGAATCTGCGCTTATTGATTTCTGCGCCAACTTTCACTTTCTGATAGCGCGATTCCGACATCCCTTTAACTGATTAATTTTTGTTATTAAAATAGACTATATATTTCCCAAATTATATACATCAAAAAAATATGTAATAATTACATAAAGTATATTACTTAAAAAAAAATGAAAATAAAACACAATAGGATAAATACTAATTTTAGTATAAATCTCTGTGTTATACACTGCATGGACTCTATTATTCGGTTCTAAAAGGATACACACAATCAAAAAGAACAGAGAATAGAGAATAGAGATCGATTATGTACATATCTTAAAAATTATAACGTATTTAATTTCATTGATCAACACCCAGTGAATTTACATAATAATATAGGGCTGTGTACGAATGAAATTCAATATAGCGTAGATCGCCTGTTTTTATTCTCTATTTTTTGTTGCTTTAATTATGCAAAATCCCTCGCTGCTAATGGACTTCTGGACTTATAGACAAGATTTCAAATATAATAACAAAAAGAAGTCCTAAGGTGATAAGCTGATCAAAAGTGTGCGTTACTGGCAAGAATTAAATTCTTTATATATCCATAATTGATCGGATAAAATAATTGACTTACATCGTATAAAAATTATTTTCCTTAGAATAAACTGTAGAATATATTCTAAGTTTATCAGTTTCCTGATGAAACATTTTGTATATAGGGGAGAAATAACCATTAATATAAGAAAAAAAATTTATCATAAAAATAAAATAATATTAATTGCTTAGAAGTATAAATTGCTATTTTAATACATGTACTTTCTGTAGTGTTCTGTAGTTTCATCATGAATATTTAATGACCCATGGTACCTCAATTATAATATTTGTATGATTCTTATGTAAATTTATATACTACATATGTAGACCCTAGAAATACGCGTCGAAATGATTTTTCGGTCTTGAAACGCTAACTCTATTAAACTACCGCAGTA
>Ga0157363_1003034_pt1 | contig 15017 bp, 7 predicted proteins | sample AttsexASBM1_FD_111477 | JGI IMG/M metagenome (GOLD analysis project Ga0157363, IMG submission 111477) | Fungus gardens microbial communities from leaf cutter ant in Ribeirão Preto, State of São Paulo, Brazil - Atta sexdens ASBM1 | ecosystem: Host-associated > Fungi > Mycelium > Unclassified ...
TAATTAAAAACTAATGTTTATTTACAGTTCTAACTCTTTAAAAATTGTTTTTAATCATTATTATCTGCGCATAATATTATTAAAAATATTATATTTATAATATTTTATTTATTTAATTTATAATTTTAAATACATTTTTATTATTGCTATCAATAAATAAAAATTGATTCGTTTACAATTTGGTTATTCATATCTTCCCGATTCAATTTTTCCCAAGCAAAAATATATATTCCAACGGTAAGGGACGAAATAAGTAGTCTAAATAAATGAATGTAGTCTAACTCTTCACCTAAATAAATAAAAGACCGAAAGGGTGTCGGCTCCATGCATTTCTCCCCTTTTTTGTGTGAGGGTGGGCGAGTTAGAGTAGCAACAACGACAACGGCAATGACGGGAATGGCGACGAGAGGGTGAGTCTCAGCGACGTTTTATACATCGTCGGGTTTCATGCGACGGGGTAATTTTTTTATTAGCTTGAAAACCACTCGACCCGTCGTCGTCGACGTCGTTGTCGTCATCGTCGTCGTCGTCGTCGCTGCTACTGTCGTCGTCGTCATGATAGTTTCGCGCACGTCGGTGAGATCTATCTTCGAGAAAAAGATCGACGCGTTCTTGTGTGACTCCATGTTTTTACTCTTTTCCTCCCACTATCATCCATACCATCATTACCACCCCAATTTGCTTTTCGCGGATTAATCACGATTTCCCTGTCCACATTTTGCCCATCGAATAGTCAATAGAGCCACGCATTCATCTGCTTATTAAGTAGTTCTGCGCGAATTAAGAGAATATTTACTTGCGTGACTTTATTAACTCGTGCATCCTCATCCACTTCTCTTACTTATCTTTTAATTTTTGTTCTAGTTGCTATCCAACGAGAGATGAGACCGATTATACGGCACGACGATCGATGCACAGGTACCAACGTGAGTAGGTATGTATATAACACATTGTTGAACTTGGAGTTATTTCGGATGTTAGACGGCCGAATTCGAGGACCGTTAGAGATCCAGCGTGTCTGCGATATAATTATCATCAGCGTCAATTAAGTATTCTCGTTCGCGATCGATTGCTCATTCATTAATAATCGCACACATTTAACGCAATTTTCGCCGACAGTTCTCATTAGGCATGATCATAAAGATCATTATATTATCATTCAAAGATAATCATTTCTTTATATATAGCTTTTGAAAAAAAATGTATTATTAAATATTTACAATTATCTTACTAATTACTATTTAATCTTTAATAAATTATTACTAAATATCAAGTTCTTAGCTTTCTTCAATTAGATACTTTTGAAATAATAAATGATATACGATTTGCAAAAGAATTGTTTGGTAATATCATATTTAAATATGTAATTTGGAGCGAATAGACGATAAGTTCCAGCTTTAACAAATTCTGGAAGAAAATTAAGGTACTTTTTCTCGTCAGGTTAAAGTGTCAAGAACTTAAGACCTCGAGAGCACCCCGCGCCCTCTTCGGGGTGTCGGGACTGCTTAGAAACTCTTAAAGGGTAATAAACTTGTTTCACGTGCACGCGTCGCTTATTATAACGAGTTTGAGAAATGCCGACAGGTTCACGTTCTTCTGTTCAAGACATTTGTCAGGTCGCCAAACAGGATTACAAAACGAGAATTCCAGCATTAACGCATCTTTATATTATGATATTTATGTAAATGACATAATAAGCGCATACATGTGTTCTTTACTTTGTATCGAGTAAAAAAATGCTTATTTTTCCACTTATAATTCAATCTCAAGAATGTGTACGAAATTAAATGATCCTCTCGAATCTCTCTTCCAGAAGTATAAATTTTCTTTCGCGCGATAAAATGAGGCTCGATACGCGTCGTATCAGAATCATAAGAACGGAAGCTATCCTACAGAGGACCCTCCGGTATTAATGCGAAGAAGAAGCCCTCGGTTCCCCGATTCTCCCAATCGCCGACATAAATAAATCGTGCTTCCCGTCTATTCCTTCGCCGTCGGCCCTGAATCCCCGCCACTCGATCAGGCATCGCGAATACGCGTCAGCGTGCATAAAAAGAAAAAGGAAAGTGATCGGATAGGACGATTGTGCCGCTCCCGTGATCGGATTGGAGATCCGTCGTTAAGCCGTGCTTACTCTCTGCCAGTCTCGTGGAACGATGTGTAATCAGGCCGACGTTCTCGATTTATTTGAGACAGCTTTATCACCGCCACGGCCGTACAATGCGGCCGATATATCGGCGACGATAAAAGAGATATATTTTTGCACTTTCTCCTGGGTGACACATCGTACGCGACGCTCTCGCCTCGCTCACGAAACAAATTTATCGTCATGCTTGTAATGTACATATCATTGACGTATTATAACGTATATGGATGATGCGCATGTTATATATTTTTGATTATAATTTTTTTTCCTATACTTAGGGAAAACATTATGGTAGCAATTATAAAGGTTTTATATAACAACTATGTAAGTTTTATATATAAAATTGATGTATATATAGTTGAATAAATTATTTTACAGTTGTAGTAACTATAAAATAGTTTATTCAAATTAACAAAAGTACAGGACTTCTCACTACAAAATAATAAATAGACAGTTCAAAAGGCGAATGAGAGTCAGAATATAAAAGTTTTTTTGAAAAATATATTAATTATTATGACCGCATAATTGTACAAAATTAAAAATTTGTTGTATATAGTTGTTGTATATATTGTTGTATATAAAATAGTTTATTCAATTATATATAATGTGTACTTTAATTCTATATATAAAACTTGTATTGTTACTTTTATAGTTGTTTTCACTGTGTCTTTTTTTTATCGTTCTTGTATCAATGCATATTCTTTGCTTGATTGTAAAACCGTTCTTCTTAGAAATATATAAATTTTATTTATAATAATCTTAGCGATATATTAAAAAACATTCATGCAAAATCTTAGCTCGTGCTTGATAAATAATGAACAGTATAATAAAATGCTTGTAAATTGGAACATGAGAAGGCTACATGGAATCTCGAGACGAATTCTTAAGGGGAAGGGTTCTTGGTACAACGCTTAAGCATGGACTTTAACCATTAGTCTACGAGCCATTAACTAAATTATGCAAGCACCACCGAACTCCTGCAAACGTAGCACGCGTAAACTTCAGCCATCGCGTTGGGATCTGGATCGATCGAATTATTCATACCATCCACATATGCTGCTCTAACTTACGTTCATCATTAGCCCTTCGCGACCCAAAACGAAGTTTCGCAATCATTTTTGCTCGTAAACTCCACGCAGACATCACATATATTACATAATAGTGAATATCAATATACGTCGTTGTTCAGTTTTTTGCACATTTTATATAAATTATTGTGAACTCCCATATTGTTTGGAAAATAAAACAATATCATTACAAATACCAATACAAATAGACCGAATTACGAAATTCTTGCGACCATTACTTTGCTTAGACTTTTTAAAAGAAATAATTTACAGGGGTGAAATAATTCTAGACTTATTTGTAACATATCTCGTCCGAGTTTTCGAATTACGAGAAACTAGAATCCCTAGATTGGACTCGATTCCGAAAATGTCCCGCTAGTGCATGGGTATGGGTCACGAGAGGGTCGTTAACGCGCAGCCCCGACTTAACTCCCAGCGATTAATCTCCCAGCGCTAATTATTTAGCCGGTTACCGGGAGAGTCCCGGACGGTCGAATAACAGCGTTCCGTTATCGGATGTAGCAGGATCGTTCGAATAGCGGCTGTGGGGTGCGGCAGGAGCATCAGTAGCAAGAAGGGGTTTAGAGGGTGAGGTCTTGAGGTTCGGTCGCGCTCACGAGGATACGCTTGCATGAGGGGTTGGGGTCTCGCGCAAGAGTAAATTGATTAGAATTAAAGGGTTGGCTGGCAGGTGCTGTTACGGGGGCTGTTGCAGACCTACCGAGGAAGAAGAGAGCCCAAGGAACGAGTAGCGGCAAGGAAGAGCCACGTCGTGAGAGGAACGGAGGGAATCCAAGCTAGAGGGAAAAGCATCAGGACGTGGGAGGGAAAGGGGCCGAAGGTACAACGGTGACCACAGCCTCGACGCTGATTGGTCGAGTCAAGTTTGTGGCAAGATGGCTGGCTGGCTGGCTGTTGCCACCGCCGCTGCCGCAGCTACTGCTTCTGCTTCTGCTTCTGCTTCTCTATACTCACGTCGTCTCCCTTTCTAGCCCTCACACCCACCATTACCCTCCTCTCGCCTCAACCCTTCCTCTAGCTCACTACGGCCGCTGCCGTAGTTCCCTTCTACGCGGTCTCTAAGATGCTTTACCTATGTGCCAAATAGATGTATGTACGTGTACACGCCTGTTCGAAACAATGCCGGGCGTGCAACCACCCTCGCGCTCGCCCACTACCCTTTCTCCGGCCAACCACCCCCGTCGCGCCCTGCTCTTCCACGACGTTGCCACCATCCTCATCGCCTCATACCACACCAACCCTTACCGCTACCTATACGCTCTACCATCGACCACCCACATCGCCCGTCTCTTCCTCCGACCACCCATCCCCTCCCCCTCCCTCCGTCACTCATAGCTCTCAACTCTGTGAGCACGGCGTCACTGCTTCTACCATCCGCAACGCACACCACCACCCACTCCTTTCACCCATCACGTACGCCATCCTTCTCTCCCTTTCCCTATCTTTCTCTTTCCCTTTCTGTTTCCACTTCCGTCTTCCTCAAACGCCCGATCCAATCCACCCGGCGGGTAAGACCGTACGGTGCCGTAAGTACGGGAACACCGGCGCGGTCTCTCAAAGAGAATGCGATAATACGAAGAACTTCGACTAATGAGTTAATAGTTGGTGCCTCGCGTTACCGGCAGTACCGGGAAGTACTTTATTCGACGTCGCCGGGAGCAACGAGATTATAACGCGGCGGAGTAGGTGTGAGTGAGGCTACATTCACACACGCATATACGCGCGTACTTTCGCGTGTATACATACAACCACACGTTCCCTCATATCCGGAAGAAGTATATGCGTAACGGCGTTGTCGACAGCGAGCAAGCCGTTGAGAAAATTCGTCCGACATAATCAGACGACTATCTCGTTTCCGTCGCCCACCTTCCAAGTCGTTCAAGTCGCACCGATCTCTCTCTTCTCAGCCTTGAACGACTTTTCCTCTTCTTTGCCGGCAAGGTCGCCCGCGGCGGCAGCTGATTTACTGTCGGCGCGCGCTGCTGACGCCGATCGAAGCGGCGTTCATAATCGCGCCCTCGTGCTAATTAACAGCTCTTCGGACCTTTCGGTGGTCAAAACGAGAATAAAAAGTTATAAATGGGTATCAGTTAATAGAAAAAAACTGAGATTGACATTTTGATCGTTTCTCCTCATTGATTCGCACGTGAGACATGTCAATGCCATATTCATAGTCCGTCCTTATTTCAAGATATTAAGTAATATCTTAAGATAGTAATGTGATTAATTCATGACATCTGTAGATAATCTTAAATATAAGAACTAACTATGGAATATCGATCTATAAGATGTAATTATAATAGATATATAAATAAAAGAGTCTTAACTTAAAATAATAACTCTATTTACAAATAGTACAAATGTCAGCAATTGATAAGTTATTCTATTGGGTTGTCCAGAAAGTTCGTGCCGATGTTGAAGGAAAATTGAAACGTAGAAAATTTAAATTTTAGTATACATTTATTAAATTATATAGGTTAGTCGGCACGAACTTTCCGGATAACCTAATAAATTTATTAACCTTAATTTCGAATAAAATAAATAAATTTCTGGAATTGTTTTCTTTAAAAAATTTAGAGAGAAATTATTATTTGCAGATTATTTTTTATTAATAATAAATATTACAATTATTTCACCGTCATTAATATATTAATGCGAACACACGCGAACACACGCGAGATTCTATTCTACAGCTTAACGAATGTATCCGGCGAGAACGAACGAGCAATGTTCAAAGAGCCTTCTTTCGTTTAACCGTCGCGGAAAAATTCACGCCTTGAGATTCTCTCGGCGTAGGTGATGACAAAAAGGAACAGTGCGAGCTTACTCGTTTTCTAGCCGTTCGCGAGAGAAAAGTGCAACCAATAATTTTATTTTCCGCGATAAAGCACGGCGCTCGCGTGGCATCCCCAAAGCGCGGGGGTGGCGTGGGCCACCATGTTGAGAGGCATGGGATTGGGGTGCGACGGGGGCAAGCCGCGTATCTTTAGTAAGTAAACAGAGCGCCTTATGAATTTTAAGCAGCACGACGAAGAGAGTATCAGGTCTCTTTCTGTCTCTTCCCCCCCCCCCTCTCTCTCTCTCTCTAGCTCGCTTATTTTCGTCATTTCTCTTTATCTTCTCTTTACACGCTCTTTCTCTTCTTCTTTCTCTCTCTTTCTCTCTCTCTCTTTTTCGCAGTGCTCTCCATATCTTCCAGCATCCTCCATCGCTCGTTTTCACTCGCTCTTTCTCCTTTGAGGCGACCTCTTATATGCAAGAACCGAGACGGTGAAGAAGGGCAACGTAATTTAGAAAAGTAGATGCGCCAAGATTGTGTAAGCGACGTTCTTTTCCTTCGGCTTGGCGGTCAAAACATGAAGATGATGACAACGAGGTCGTTATTCGGTGTTACTCGAAGAATGATCTATCGTGAGATTCTCTGTTGCACTTAAAAAATATCTTTGTTAATAATTATTAAAAACATAAGATAAATTATTATTATTAATGATCACATTAATCGTTTCCAAAAATTGTTCTAAAATTTTATATAAAAAATTATATAATATAAAAAAATAAAAATTATATTTGATTTTATATTTTCCTTTTTTTTTTCCCTGCATCTTCAATTTCTCCAACAATTTAAGATTGTGATTTTCAGAATAATTTAATATCAGAATAATCTATATATACATTAAAAATTCTTGATCAAGTAATTTTGTGTATGAAAAAGAAATATTCTTACACTGACAAAATTCATTCGCGAGATAATGATAAAGTCTTTGGATTTGCGTCATTTTACAATTGTGGGCGGTCACGCTGTTGTTTTGATATTGATCTCCGGATAGGACAGCGTCGTCGTCTAAGTATTCTAATGGCAAGGGATCGGGATTCTGCGCGTTGCGAGGCGCACGTGCTTCTAATGATTTTAGTGTATACCGTGGTATACTCTCTCTGGCAATATATAGGCGAACACGTATAGTCACGTATCGTATCTGCGTTACCGGGGTGCGGTGTAATATGTCCCGGAGAAGCCCGAGGGGGTGGACGACCCAGAGTGGGTGCCTAAGCTGGGAGGGAGGGAGGGAGGCACTCCCTGGGACGGTCTTGCGGGATTCTTAATGGTGAAGGGCCTCCGAGGTAACACTACGGCTATTAAACGCAGACCCTACCACTTCGTCTTCTCTTCCGACACACTCTCCCTTTATATACGTATTTCTTCTCACCCCCTTCTGTGAAGACCTCGATATAAACTGTGCAACTCAAAATTTCGATAGAAAACCCGTAGAAGAATCCATGCTCAGAAAGATTCCTTAACATTCTTACAAGAATGATTGATTAGCTTTGATTATTATTATTTCATGTGAATTGCAATGAAGAATTTTATATATATATGCAAATATTTTCACATAACTTAGTTAAGCAATATAGTTATATAACTAGTAACGTAAGTACAAGTTTTATAAATAGTTTTCTCGTTATTGAATGTTGATATAATAGATCAATTAAACAAGATTTTAATCAATTTCTAATTAATGAAGTTTGCAAAAAAACGACTTAAACGTAGCTAGTACAAATTTCGTAAGAAATCTTCAGCAAAAAAAAATCATAAATAGTGAAACGAGCCTGCAAGTAAAATTACACAGTAGTCACACATGAAAGATCGTTCGAGAGGAACGGGATTCGGGAATGGCGTGGCGTAGCGCGGTGTGGGTTGCTACGAGGGGTAAGTAAGGAAAATGTAAGCCCGGATCAACCGCGCTCATCCCCTTTGGCGTCGGCGTTTGACGCGACCGCTGAAATTTTTACTTCGTTCGATTTGGTCTTTCGGTGAGATTCTCCCCGTCCTCTGATTGGTGGACCCTGGCCACGCCCTGCACGTAAGGGTGACTCGCTCGCCCGAGCACTATCAACCCTTATATATGCCTGATGTGAGCACACTTACGTTCCGGCACGCGTACACATGTGTATGCGTTTGTACATGTGTACGTATAGGGTCGCAGACTCCAAGAGTACATACGTGAATACATACGGCCAATACATAGGCATAGGGATGTATATACCGGGTGGGGTTTCATTCGAGACGGCAGTGGGCTTTCGATACGACACGGTCGATCGAACGGTTCGTATTTTCGGTATCGAGGCGTTATCTCTCGGGAAGATAAGCGCGTACAGGATGCCTGAAAAATATTTCGACACCGTTTGCCGGTTCTGTATGCACTTACGCACATATGCACGAGTGCATATGAGGAGTACGTCTGAGATAGCGATTACAGAGATTGTCGATAGGACACAGAAAAAATTTGATGCGAAGTAGTTATGTCTATACTTATTTTAGAATTTTTAGATATATTGGATTAATATTTTTAAAAATTTTATACAAATATAGCCTACAAATTATCTATAATGATTACATTTATATTATGATAATATACATTACAATAATCACGAGAGAGAGAGAGAGAGAGAGAGAGAGAGAAGAGGACAGATAATTCAGAAAAATATATTAATAAGATAATGTGAAAAATTAATTTTTAATTTAGTTAAAAAGGAATTAAATTTATTTTGTATTATATAGATGAGTTTAATTTATTTAATTTATTTAATTTTATTTAATTTATTTAATATATTTGTAATATATTTTCCAACATGTGCAAATAAAGAACAAATAATGTTAACAATATGTATTTTTTTAAAAACTATTTGTTTCCATCCAAATTTAAAAAAAGATACAATAGCTCTGCAATGTCTACATATATTATAATAAATAATGTGAATTAATGTAAACCAATGTAAAAATCCACCTAACACATACATTTGTGACATTACACATGAAATAACATTCATTCCAAACAGATTTTGTTATTTTTATTTCCAGCCACTAAAATAGTTCGTTCACATAATGTATCATGGAGCAATAATTAGCAATGTTAACATGTCATAAACGATGACATATTGCGCGGATGTATATCATATTATGTTTGCATATTTCGGAAATAAATTTGAAATTCCACACAACAATGAGAAATCTCAACGCGCGATCTGAATCACGTGATTTAATTTTCGGTATTCCAGCCCGATGTTTGCTACGTCAAGTTTACCCTCTCCGTATTTAATTACATAGCGTATGCTGTCTCATTCATCGCTGCTATTCTCTATGTGTAACCATACGGTATATTTAATTATTTATGATTCCATATATTGATTTGTTACAAACCTATTTACATTGTGATATTTCTTAAAATTAGATATGCTAAAACCTTATACACAATTATTTATATCGATAATTCTTAATAAAATTAACTCAAATAATAATAATAGCAAACTATAAATGTAATAACATATTTTATTACTTCAAAAAATTCAGTGATAAGATTACTAAAATAATAATTATTTATTTAGTCAGCAACATTAAGTTATACATTTATTATGCTCCCATTTAGAATTCCATATTTAGAATTAGTATATTTAGTGTATATATCATCATATTATATATATCATGACGTTATATTTTCTAACATGTGCAAATAAATGAATAAATCATAATATCGACAATGTATAACCTTGTAAAAATTAATTATCTTTTATCCAAATTTAAAAAAGAAACGTGTCTTCTTTATCTAGCCTCTACACTTTCTTTATCCAGGTATTATTATTAAATACAAACAATGTAAACTAATACAGGAAAATCATATAAGAATTGATTCATTAATCATTATACTATAAACAAAATTATTACAATTTAATTACACATATGTGTTATCTAGATGTAATTACATAATAATAATTAATAAACGACAATTTACATTAATAGACAAAGCAATCTCTTTAAATATACAATACTTAAATATATTTTACTACACGTGTATAAAACTATTAAATTAATATATAAAAACTATTTAATTAATAGAATTATGTTTAATGTATCAAAGAAAAATTAAGAACAACGAATTATATTAGAGATCTCTAATTCTGCTGTCGAGTTTACCATCGATTAAATTAGTCGAAGATTGGTCAAAATTATCCTTCATATTATTTTTAAATATTTCTTGCTTTTATATTTCTTTAAACATATATTGCTAAATATGTTTGTATATAAATATATAAGTACCTGCAATGTTAAGCTTCGAGTCTGTGGACTTGCTAAGCCCAAATGCGGATGACTATGCGGATCATAATTTATAGTCGAATCTTATATATTTAGAACCTTAAGTACAGTTTTAAGATATTCATCAGAACCAATCAGAGATTTATTATTATAGTATTATTATTATAGTATTAGCATCTTAAGATATTTAAGATGATCTTAAAATAAGAATCGATTATAAATATCGACTATAGTCATCCCTACGGATTCGCAAATTTCTAATTGTTATGTCAAGTGCCATCTAGACTTATAGTCATCATTCAGAACTTTATAGAGAACAATATTATGTCGATATATACTTCTTTTGTATGTATTACTTTAATATAATAATAAGTAGTCATAGTCCCTTATTATATGATTTACGTATTCATTTTACTAATATATAATATTAATTTTAATTTTAAACAGTTCAACCTAATTTTCATTTTTTTCTAATTTTAAGAATTGGAAAAAGATGAAGAGTAAATTAAAACGAGTTAAAGTTAATTTTATATTAGTGGAATCTCTGGTGATAATAATGTCCATTGCTGCACCAATGCGAATTCATTTTAAAAATTAGAAAAAAGATAGACAGTAAATTAAACCGAGATCTTTTTATGACTGTCATTTTCACAAAGCAAAAGGTTGACTAAAAGATATCTTTTTGTAGTACTGAAAAGACGAATGAAAAAAATATTTTTCCGTTAGTTTGATACTTTTTATCCCTCATTCACAAGCAGTACGTTATCAGCAATCGTTATCAGATGAATATGATGGAGTTTCTCATGTTTGAAAATCATACAGAACAGAATAAAAGAGGCAGCATTATGAGAAATTTTACTCATGTTTTAATATTGAGATAGAGTTGGGCTTTTCGACTTCGAATAATCGAGACAAATAATAATTATTTCCCTGAAGAGGAATATTATAAAATAAAAATATGTAAGTAACATTTTAATTTATTAATTGTCCTATCAAACAATTTGTAATAAAAAGCAGTTTGATACCTGCTGCATATGTGAAATGTTGAAGGTACTAGGCGTCGGTAATATTGGTATCTCTTTCTATATTTTCCGACTGAGGCATTTGAGTTCACTCATTAGTTCGATCTAAGCGGCGCTCGCGTCAGTGCTGTGAAAGCTTCAAAACAAAATCGTGTTTGGTGACGGGATTTAATCAAATTTTGGACTGAAATGATCGAGGAACACGACGAACGCGAAACAATATGCGATTCAGTGGTAAGTGTTGCGTACGCTGTACGTTGGAACGTCGACAGATCTCCCGGGGACGTACACGATGTCCAAATATACTACGTACTGACGATCTAACCTCATTTTCAGAATTCACTGGTGGAAGGCTGCCGTTTGCCGGTCAGGATGCATGGCACGGATGATTGGCGTAAGTAGATTGTATTCGCGTATTGTTTCCTTCATCTCAGAAAATATGTCATTACCGAAAGACTCGATTTTTCTCTCTAGAAGACTGAATTACAATCCATCACAGTAATCATGGTTGTCATGTGGCAAGATTGATTTTGAACTATATTGTTGTGAGACATACAAAATAGATATCATTTCATTGCAAAGTATTTATAGATCCCTTATGATGAAGATGTTCTGGTTATAATTATATATGTTTTTTGATCCTTGTTGAATTATGAGTTGATTTTTTGGTACATGTGTCTTATGAGATTAACTGCTTATATGTAATGTTTAAAAGATTCTGAAATCTTCGAACATAACATTTTTCAAAAATATATATTATAACACAATTTTGTTCGCAATTTTGTTGTGATTAATAACTTTATATATATGCAAATATACTGTTTTTAAATATATAATAAATATATAGATAAATAATATAGATAATTTATTAAAAGTCATAGCAGTAATTTAAACAAAATCTTCTTGTCCTATCTGTAGCACTTGCTGAAATCATCAGCGTTAAGGAAGTACAAGGCGTCAAGTGCTATTACGTTCACTATGTGGACTGTAAGTAAATCGTTTAGATATGAAAATCATAAGTGTGACATAAAAGTGTCGTTATCAAAACTACGCTATTTCAGTCAACAAACGATTAGATGAATGGGTTATGGAAGATTCCCTGGACACTAGAAAGGTCCAATATCCTCGTCGTGAAGGAACAACGCCAGGGACTGGTGCGGCAACTCCAAAAAAGCAGGCCGTTAGTAGACCACCTAGTCCCAGTAGCGTTAGCAGTGAACCAGTCAACGGTAACGCTGTGTTACAAGCAGCACTGCAAAAGAAAATGTCTAGAAAAAGAAAAGCAACATTTCTAGAAAATGAGGATTCTCAAGATGCCCCGCCGCAAACGCCGGGGCCTAGACCAACTGGTTCCTTAGTGGCACATCATCACGACGATGTAGTCACAAGAATGAAAAATGTAGAACTAATTGAACTAGGCCGTCATAGAATAAAGCCTTGGTATTTTAGCCCATATCCACAAGAAATGGTAAATTTAACTTGTATATATATTTGTGAGTTTTGCCTAAAATATAGAAAAAGTCGAAAGTGCTTAGAAAGGCATTTAGTCAAGTGCAATTTACGTCATCCACCTGGGAACGAAATATATAGGAAGGGATCGATATCATTTTTCGAAATTGACGGCCGCAAGAACAAGAATTATGCACAAAATCTTTGTCTACTGGCAAAACTATTCTTAGATCACAAGACTCTTTACTATGACACAGATCCTTTTTTGTTCTATGTAATGACGGATTTTGATAGTAGAGGGTTTCACATAGTTGGCTATTTTTCGAAAGAAAAAGAATCGACAGAGGATCATAATGTAGCATGTATTCTTACACTGCCACCATATCAAAGAAGAGGTTACGGTAAACTCCTGATAGAATTTTCATACGAATTGTCAAAATTCGAAGGAAAGACTGGTTCTCCCGAAAAGCCGTTGTCCGATTTGGGTTTACTTTCGTATCGAAGTTACTGGGCTCACACAATACTCGATATCTTGTTGAACGTAAAACCCGTAGTAGAAAATGAAAAAGCACAAATAACGATAAGCGAGATCTCCGAGTTAACATCGATCAAGAAAGAAGATGTAATATCGACTTTGCAAAATCTGAATCTCATTAACTATTACAAGGGACAATATATTGTAACATTAAATAGGTAATTTACAAGCAAAATGAAAGGAGATTAACTATGGTTTATCTGAATTCTGTGAGTCCTTCATACTGATGCATAATCTTTATTCGCAGGGAAATTATCGAACAACACTCAACTGCGATGGAAAAAAGACAGATCAGAATAGATCCTAAGTGTCTGCATTGGACACCAAAAGACTGGAGTGTTAGAGCTAAATGGTGAACTTAAGTCGAGTTGACAATAAAACGGTACTGATTTGTCTTGAAATTATTTTTCAGGCATTCTAAAAGCGAGTGTAGTTAAAACAGGTGTACAAAAATTGTACATATATATGTTAATTTGTGACCTTGATGGTCTAGCGTTTTAATAAGACTGTATCTGGCGTTATGTACGCTTATTGCAATGCTTTAGGAACTTATCGACACACGCAGATCTCAGTTATAGAGGGCTAAGATCATACTGTGCTCGCGAATTTTACCTGACAGAATATTTGCTGTAACAAACATATATCTTAAAAATGCAATGTTTTAATATGATGATATTAGAATTTTTTTAAAGATTCACAAAGAATTGTCGTTGTACAGTGGAGAATTTGTACAGATAATCTACCGCTCTTGTAGAATTGTAAATAAATGTGATTTTATAACATACTTAATTCTTTCTGGACTCAAGCACATTTAAATTTTATAGAGAACTATTTGTACAAATCCAATCAACAAGTCGGAATTTGTTATTCAATTTTTTAGTCTACAGAGATTAAAAATGCATTACCTTTATCATGCGTATGTAAATTTGTATATATACATATGATAAAGATGTATAATACACTTTTTCACTTTGTAATTTACTGTATATTTTTTGACGTAGTAAAGATTGCTTAGATAGTTATGAATATTAAATTATATAAATAATGCATTAGTATATTTATGAATGTTTATACAAGATATAAAGATCAAACAACATATAAAACATATAAAACTTTATTTTAAAAACTATTTCTATATTAAAATTGTTAAAAAGTGAACATTTTCGAGCGGAGACAAACTAAATTGATACTATGAATAAATATTAATATTATACAAAAATTATAATTCGGCATCGTGAAAATTGAATATTTCTATACTTCTAATTAAGGTTATTAAATTTGGTATTTATTTTTCTGTCCGATATTTGTTTTTCATTAGTGACAAACCATTACAAACCAAAAATTAAATTTTTATATACTTACAAGTAGTATAGTTATAGTTTCCTAGTTACGATTATGGTGCAAGGCTATCTAACTTTCAGTGTCGATTCCAATTCTTTTAATCCTTCATGATCCATCTAAAAAGATGTAAAGCTTTGTATTTCTAAGGTTTTTTTTTAAACTGCACTTAAACTGCCACTTTATCCGAAGTTTAAAATACTCTTTTTACATTTGCATATTGTCCTTGGACGTCAGCCTTTGCGATTTTTTAAAATATGTTAAAATTAAAAATTTTAAAAAGCTACTGCATTTCCATATTCTACAATGTTTAAAATATGTTCAGTAATTTTTGTGATTTTAAAGAACAAAA
>Ga0157363_1003035_pt1 | contig 15016 bp, 8 predicted proteins | sample AttsexASBM1_FD_111477 | JGI IMG/M metagenome (GOLD analysis project Ga0157363, IMG submission 111477) | Fungus gardens microbial communities from leaf cutter ant in Ribeirão Preto, State of São Paulo, Brazil - Atta sexdens ASBM1 | ecosystem: Host-associated > Fungi > Mycelium > Unclassified ...
AATAATAAAATTTGTTTTCATATTATGTTTATTATTATTATTATTATAAAAGTTTATATTTTTCAGACATTTTGCATAAATTTTTGCATAAAAAATAAATAATCATATTCTTTGCAATATTATATTTATGATTCCGTAATTTCTACAATTACTCTTTCTACATATTAATATTTGGGTTGAGTAATATCTCTTGGGATATCGCATGATTCTGTGTGAAAATAGCAGACTTGTAATTAGCGCATCTCGGATATGATACTTCATCTCATAAACAGGTTTTAAATTCATAATTTGTAAAATGCAAGAGAGAGATGAATAGTTATACATAAAACGCTGAATATAAAACGCAGAGAAGCAAGAGAAGCAAATTTATTTATTTTTCCAAGAAGCTTACGAGCTTGTACTATCAATTATCATAGATTATAACATATCTTTTTAAATGTTGTGATAATAAAAAAAAAAGAAGAAAAACATCCTATGCAAAGTATAGTATTTATTTAAGTATAAAAAGTTCGCAAAGATGAATTGAGTTTACAAATAATTTGTTCAGCGACTTATCGTTTGCAAAAACTATTAATATCATTATTTATTAACACATTCCTTTATATCTTGATGATAAATTTGATAAATAATAGCAATTAGCAATTATTAATATGTTTCTAAGATACTTAATAGTATAAATATTATTGAATTGCTTGTTAATTTATTATGTGATATTATTACTTTAGTTTCTGTTTCTAATTACGTTTCAACTGAAAAAGGGCGCGCGATTTGCACAATTAAATATGTATAAAATTCAACCTAACCAAAATATTTAAGATTCGCTTTGTATAACCGAAAGTAGAATTGTTTTCCTTAATTGACTTATTCTTGTCGGTCTAATTTCGAATTAGTAACATTGAGTTTCGCGATGTGAAATTTATAAGTGCATTGTTTCGTTCATTCGAAGAAACATCATAAAGTGAAGAAATATTCGTAATTGCTCAACTTCGACTCACTTTGTGGTTTTTGGTAATATACGGACGACTCAACCAAGAACACTTTCATGCTCGAATTTCCACGGATAAAGTTCATACCTTGCTCACATAAATTCAGATAGTATCCAACCGCCACTTTGAAATAAGCTGATATTAATTGGTCGTCTTCATACGATGAAACGATTTAATCATGCGCGTATAAAGATGTAAATTTGTCGACATGATGTCTGCAGTTCTTTAAGCTTTGAGAATTTAATTTTGCAGTTGATGTATAATAGATATTTAAATTAATAATTTACCTTTTTAAGGAAGAAAAAATATACGTCAAGTATATAAAAAAGTATATAATATATTACACATCCTAAAATAATTAAAAAAAAAAAAACGTTCTTGATGCGACGCTATCATGTTATTTGATATACGTGTACTTTACACATTAATAAACATTGTTCTTTATTAACCAGCAAACAATTTATAAACGCTTTTTAAAAAAATTATTTTTTTCTTTTTATGTAATTTTAATATATAATTTTAGAGAATTGTACATGGATAAATTTCAATATTAAAAATATTAAAAATATTATGCAAATGAAATAAAAATGGAAAACGACATAATGCGGCTATAATGCAATGGCATACCTACATAAAATGAAATTTTTCTCGCATCGTTGTTGTCTCTCATATTTCTGCCTAATTAGAAAATAGTCGTGGACAATGCAAGAAATTATGGCATATCCCGCTCACGTTGCGCGAGACGTTGCTCGTGCATCACTTTAATAGACAGTATCAAGATGCATCTAACGATATGCCGCATTGTGTCCTGTTGAAGCATTAACTATGAGATATCGCCAGAAGCGAGCCACCTGTCTCTCCTACAAACCACCCTTATAAGGTAGCTTATCTACAGCAAAAATCTTGTTTGGGCTTGTCACAGAGCGTAGGCAAGCATTATCCATTTCGTGTTTGTCGCTTTAAACCGGTTTGACACTTTAAGCGTGACGTAGGAAATCTATATTACGTAGAATAAGGAAAAATGAATTGTCGTGTAATTCTTTGACTGTCACATGTACCTACGTAGTTTTAGAATATCACGTGTACCAAAAACGTGTGTTTGAAAAAAATGTATACATTTTCTACTTACTATCATTAGTTCCTGATGTATGAACCGAATGTTATTACATCAATAAAGTTAATATAAATATATTAATATGTTAAGAAATTTGTACTCTTATAAAAATAACACATAGGATTACTTTTTTCCATTTCTCTAATAGATTTTTTTTTAAAGAAGAAAATATAAACTTATATTGGGTACATATGTATTCAATATACTTATAATACTACTTTTTTAAAATGTCAATTATTGCATCCAGTAAATATATTTGAAAATACCTCATATTTTTTAATATTCCGAATGTTTCTTCTTCTGATCAGTTTTCAATTTTGGACTCATCGTCAGTGAAAAATTAGAAAAAATCACGAAGTTTTTAGATAGATTATATCGGTTTCTTTATCTTATAAAACATTTTACGAATTTATGGCGAAAAATATGTACGTGTTTAGATTTACACACACGGAACAGAAATGATATTTATTGTTTTCTCGCTATGTGTATCTTTACGTACGCGGATTAAACATACATAAATATTTTGAAAAACATTTTACACCAGTTTAGACTTATTTTATGGAAGTAAGGTACAAAATAATAGTGGCGTCAAGTGATACAAAAATCCATGAGACAGTTAAAGCGTAAAATGTATGAATTATAATAGTTACAGTTAATTTTTTCGTAAAAATAATTGCGGATTATTTTATTTCTCAATTATTTTCCGGCAATACCATATACTTACGAGATGGTGTACACAGCTATTCTGGACTACAGTTCCATTATCGCCAGTTCGTTACTTCGTTATCCAAGTTAGTCTTACCTATAAAAACATCACTTCCATTTCTTCTTTTTTCATGGCTCCATTCACCGAAACACATTTTCTTTTTCCAAACCGCTGCATCACGATCCTTGTATTTTGCGAGTGTACGAAAGGAAGTGTCGTTTTCTCGTTGCTACACATTTGATTCTTGCGATCGACGAGGGAACGCCGGGCGGTACAACGGTGGAAAACGATTTCCTGCAGGAGTTGGAAATGGAACTGCAAATGGTAGTTAAGTAAATGGGATCGCTCGTGACGCGGGTGTTCGCCTCGAAAAATCGGGTTGGATTCTTCAAATGCGATACAACATTGTTGTATCGTGAACGAAGTGACACCGGATCTTGCGGCGAATAGCACCCCCTGAGATCTCGAGAGAAGTGGTTCGCCCTAGAACACATGGAGCTCTTACCATCCAAGGATCGTTGGGTTCTTTATTTATCTGAGCTGCTGCGTCTTCTCCACCATCATCCCGAAGAGTCTCATACTTTTGAAGGACCCTAGTTTTCATCTTGGCGGTTTTCACCATCTTTCCAAATTCAACCCCGCTGCTTCTCGATACGTGCTCCAGATGATCAATGAGCCCTGAAAAATGATAGTTCGCCTATTCCTGGATCCCGTCCAAGTTGCTAGTTACATATTTATCGTGGCATTGTGCATCGACTCTCGGGTATCTTCTTTTCCCGCGCGGCGAGTTCATGGAAATTCTGATACGTCTTGTGAAGTTTGTCAATATATCACTTTAATATCGCGATATTACGTCAACAAGTTTTGATAAATATCGTCTCGCACGACACCGATTATGGTGGAGCGTTTTTCCTGTTAATTATTAAATATAAATAATCGATAACAAATAATAAATAATAATCAATGATTCGGCAAAATTTCGAAAAGTGACAGACAATTTTTCAATTATTACTAAATGAGATATAAAGAATTCAACATTCTGGCCAAAAGTTACCGGGAAAATCTGTCACCGAGAATTATTAAGAGAATACTTTTACTATGAGTCGCCTCGCGCATGAAATAGGATTCACAACTTTGAGAGCATACGCGACGTTGAGAAATTGATCGCATAGGTTACAAACATAAAACGCGAAACAATGTCCTGTACCTGCAATGGTCGACGATTCAACATTTTAGTGCCATGCCGTAAAAGATATTGATATTCCTTACCGGTATACATGTAATGGGCGAAAGTGTCGAGGTAAGTGTGCAACGGTGCCAAGAAGAGGTGATTCCGTTCTGTTCCACATCGTAGCAAACAGGAATAACACTCTATCTCCACGGACAAAATTGATACCGTTTCTTCGTGTCTTCTCTCTCTCTCTGATACCGGTTTCAGTCGCAGCATTTCGTTTCGCGTATTACGAAATCTATATCGCGGAAAAGCGAACAGTTGTTTCATATTGCTATAGGGAGAGAATTATTTATGTTTCATTGAAACATAACATGTGTATTAAGATATCATGGAGCGATTCAATCTTCCGCAGAGACAAAGAACTAAGAAGTATTCTATATTCCGATATTCATATATATTCGTATAATTTTTATCTTCTTATTTTCAAATCGTCAAATGATTGCTTATCTCGTTTTAAAATATGATATTACGGAAAAATATTGCTGTTCGCAACATACATATTATATTAATATCATAGAGTGGTCCTTCCAGACATGCATGTTGATAAGATCTAAAGGACATATTTTAGACATAAGATACAAGATATCTTTTAGATATCTTATGCGACATGTATGTTATCTGGGTTTCGATGCTTTGAGAGTAAAAATAAAATATACCCATATATATTTTTTTTTCCACTCGCTTTCAAATAATCAAATAATTGTTTCTCAGCATCTCGTTTTAAAATACGATATTAAAGAAGATTATTGCTTACATTTTATAACATACATAGCATGATATATTAATATCATGGAGTGGTCTTTCGATGTGCTGCAGGTAGAGATAAAGTATCCCATATTCGTATATATGATTTTCTGCTCCTGCTTTTAAATCATCGATTGCGTATCGATTATTTCTTTTTAAAATATGAAATTTTTAAATATGATACGGAAGAAGATTATTGTTCACATTCATATCGTGATATATTAATATTACGAAGTACAACGCCGAAAGTATTCGATATCTGTATGATTTTTTTCTACTGACTTTCAAATCATCAAATGATTGCTTCTTAGTAACCTCATTTTAAAATATGATATTACGAAAGGTTATTGTTTACAACATATATATCATGATATATTAATATCATAGAGTGATCTTTTGATGCTTTGCAGTTAGAGATAAAATATCCCATATCTACATATAAGAAATGATATTAAGGCTAATGTAGATATAACGGCCCTTCTTAATATCTCCGTTATTATTTTTAGATAGCGGATTAATGAAATTATTTGAAATTGTAATTACATCACTAATATACACAACAGTCAGCATTTATTATATTATAATGCATTTTTATTTCCAAACATTTCGATAAGTTTCTAAGGTACATTTTAATTGCATATACTTCCTCATTCTTCTTAAACTTGACATATTATCATACGAATATATGTGTATTTGAGTGTGTTTGTTATTTAACATTTTATTTAGATGTAAACAATTTATGTAAATTTTATTCAAAGTCTTATAAAAGACTTTTACAATAGTTTTATCGTTTTTTTTTATTTTTATTATTTCAAGAATATTAATGTTCAAAAAAGGAGACTAATCTCAGCAATTTTAACTTAATATAAAATTAATGCAATATAAAATTATAATATTACAAAATTTAAATACTATTAATCAAATTATTGCATTAAAAAAAAATGTAAATGGAGTGTCATAACATTATATGTACTTAACATTATATGTACCTTCTTTTCAATGATTTTCTTCTTTTACTTTTAAATCTTCGATTGTTTATGGATTAATTTGTTTTAAAGTATGATATTACAGAAAAATATTATATTATTCATAACATACAGTGCACAAACAATATATAATAAACAAAAGTAGTATACATCTAACAAATTATTAATAATATATATGTATATATATATTATTAATAATAATTTGTTAGATGTATACTACTTTTGACTGCAGTGATTTGATTTTTAAACTATATTGATAATTCATAACGCATATTTCATTTTGATGATGATATTCCTCTTTGAAAAAATGGAATTCTTTCTACAAAATTTAATTTATGTGACAATGTAACCGAAGATCTTTACGCAGCACTGCGAAATGTAATCACGATTCTCATATTCCATTAAAAGGGACATTTCTAGCAGATATGACGGCGAGCGCATCTGCGTATCTTCTGGTTTAATTTAAAATATGCATTTAATGGTAAAATGTCTTTGGGCGTGCGAAGAAAAAGCCCCTCGTCGTTCTTCATCTTATGGATGTAAGTTATTTCATCTTTTCTCAGGGAAAATCGTAAAAGGGACGGGGATTCTATCGGAGCGCGACAACGGAGACAACGTAAAGAAGACAACGTATTTACGTTCGTGGTAGAATCCACGTTCGTACTACCTTTCTGTTTTTTCTCTACAATTGCAATTTCGAGAAATCAAATCCATCTCAGAAACGTACGTTTCTTCGATTGCAGAAAAATACGGTCTCCGAAATGAGCATAACTCATTTGTGTTCATATAAAATAATATTCCAGAGGAAGAACTCTAATAGTTGTCGAATGAGTTTCGGCGATTCGAGATATTACTTCGCTTTTATGATCGGATTTTTTTTTCTGGTACCAGATAGAGCGAATCTTTCGCTGAGTTTGCAACGAGAAGTTGGAAGACCGAACCGACTGTACTTTAATGTCGGCTGATGTCTTCTGTAAACCGTTTGTCTCAGATTTAGTCGTGACGTTCGGAGATTTGCCGGTGACGCCCTTATCAAGTCCATCGTCCCAACAGCACGAGTTAATCCTAGAATTTCAATTGACTATACTGTTTGCAACGTTCAATGGTACATGAGAGAAATCTGTCTTCCGTTTGCCTCTTAATCCTTTGTTTTTTTTTCTGGTATACAAAACTTAAGAGAAAAGCTGATTTATCCAAAAGATAAAAAATTGTTCCTTTTACAATCAAATTATTCTGCTAAAATCAGATTTTTTAGCATTTTAATGATTTATCAAAAGTACAAATGATTTTAATTTGTACAAAACTACATAAATTACTACATACTACAGGTAAAATAAAAATTATATATCATAAATCTGTTTCTGTTATTTTTTATATTTATCAAAGACAGTAGAGTTTTGAAATTTTTTATTAATTTATTTTATTTTTATTTGCACCATTTGCTTCTGTCTGTGTCAAATTTTTAAAAATTTTGTATATTTTTACAATAAATGGAATGGTGAAAAAATAATGCAATATACTATTATATGTACTTTTTCCGTAGAATGGTGCTATAAGTTTTTTATTCAAAACAATTTTTTAAATAAATAATAATAAATTAAATAAATAATAAATAAATTATTTAAATAATGATTGTTTAAATAAATTGCATTTGACAATTTTGATATTGGATTTAAACGCTTACACGTTAATATTTATTCGCAAAATATTTATCAAAATTTATCAAAATTTATTTCTAAGGTTTCAACAAAATAAATTTGTGCGTTATCACTTGATATGTCGAAGTTTCGTCGATCGATTAATGATAAGCGATTTGATAAAATTCGGTTAGGAAATCTTCGAATTACCCACTTGCATGTTCTCAGCCTTGGGCGAGGCTCAAGATTTGTCGTTGCGCTTATACCGGAGGTTGAACTATATCGCGGTTGTAACGCGATTCGTTGCTGGATGTGGGCTGCTCCCGAATTACTTTGCCGCAGATTTATTCCCGATTCACTGAGATTCACTCCAATCACGCATCGCCACCGGCCTGCTATGTAACGTGGTATTGCGGCGTGGTTTACGATCGTTCCTCGCAGATTTAGCCCGCCCGAGTTGGCTGGCAATGGCATCTCTGGTCCTTAATTTACGAGCTGCGTGCCACCCGCGGAAGCCAAACGTTCTCCTCTGCAAGGATTCGACTAACGATCACGATGGACGATGAGGGTGAAATTCACTTTGGACGAATGTCGGAAATGTCGTTAATATGTTTTCTTATATTTTCGCGCTTCAGAGCAGAGCGAGATGAAAAACTAAAGAACTGCAATGGCTGAAAAGAAGAGAGCGACCATTTAACGAGTGCATCTTTTTCCTTCATTGGAAGACAAGGGAAATAGTATTTTTTGTTGTGTTTGTCCGCCACTTCCGTTTCCGCAGATTCATTTGTTTCGCGCGCGAGATACTCTGGTCTCGAGAAGAGTTAATTTTTCAGAAAATATTTCTCTCTGTCTTGATCGCGGTCGTTCATAAATCTGCAGCATGATTTAGATGACACGAAAGCGCTGTCTTGCTCGCGAATGTAACAATAAGATTAACCGAATTGCGAAGTTTCAATGCACGTGGCATATTTTAATGCTTGCGACTTAAAGTTGACTATAGGCGCTGTCCTATATAACTGTTCTTAAGCTTTTTAATAAGCCAGTCGTCAGTAAAGCATTAACTCGCGTGTAATTCCATGAAACATGGAATTCGTAATGTGTTTTAAAAAATTTATATACGTCTGTATCTCGATAACGCATGCGCTGATATAGATATAGAAAGCTGGCGCGCTGCGTTTATCAAATGGAATGATTGAACATCGATAATCTAATTCGCAACGGTTTCATTCTCGAAGAACAAATCACGGCCCGACAGAAATTTCCCCTTTGTTCCGAAAAATCCGGCGTCATACGGTTTGTTAATTGACGAACGAGAGTTGAACGAGTTTTTCCGTGTATACCGCATACGTGGATTGCGTAACGTCGAACTCGCCTGGCAAATTTGATTATGATGTTTTGTAAATCAAGGCAGACGAAAAAGGTCGTGGGTTTATTCGTGATATTCGCCGAACAAGGCACGGCCAATATACGGGGAGCAAAGTGAAATGTTGTCTGACACCTACCGAACGTACTATACTTGTACTACTTGCACGCACGTATGATTTCCAGTCGAGGAAATTCGAACTACTGTCGGGATGAATTACGCTTGAAAACTTTCTCCAACATTAAATCTGGTTCTGTCCGACGTCGCGCCAAAAAATATATATCCCAGCATGAAAGATTAATTCTCAGTGGTGGTCGTCCCTTTTTGCCGCGTTATGCCCACGTTGTTTTCACTCCGCCCGTCGAATTAAATGCGCGGAATTGCCGCGAGAATCACGCTTTTAACTTTTAATTCGCCGTCGCAATGGCGCACGCTTTTTCTTCCGAGTACGCACACGCGTACTTCTGATTTACGCCGCTCTCGCATTCCTCCTCGGTAACTTACGAACGTTACTCGGAATGATTCTTGCAACTCTACGCTGCACAAAGCGTCCCCTAATTCCCAGGTCCGGTCGTCGTAGATCTCTTTCGCGAAATTCTCCGTCCCGGCAGGGAGCAGGACAGGAAATGTCGCTTGTGTCGCGCGCGATAAAACTCTCACTCGACCGCGCGCCGGACACACGAGAGTATTTTAATCGCCTAGTTTTATTTTCACTTTTTTCCTCACGCCTCATCCACACGTCCGTGCGCCGAGCGCTCTCATAATTCAGATATTTGGCGTGTGCTCTTGCGTAGATAGGCGCGCGTACGTGCCGGTGAAAAGTTTATCGTAAAGAGTGCGATTAAAGTACCGGAAATATCGCGACAGACTCTCAACGGGGACAGGTATCGGAAAAAAGGAGCATTAAAAAAAAATCGTTGATAGAATTTTTCCGCAAAAGTTATTGTACATTATTCGTATCGTAAAAAATAAATGTCCTAACAATTGAATGTGCTCAGTGATTGAAAAATCAATATATCTATAATTATTAAGATATTTAATAACAGCAAATTAAAAAGAAGAAATTAAATATTTTGTATCAAAATAAATGATAAAGGCATAATTTTATGCCTTTATTTATTGTGAAAAAATTGTTTCGTTTTACAATAGTTTCGCAAGGACAATCATATTTTCATTCATGTTTTTATTATCTTTAATAAGACATATAGTGCTTACATTTAAAAAATTTTTTTTAATATTATACTGTATTTATCTAAACAGTGTATTTTTTAAATGTATGATTGTAAGAAGCTAAAAATTATATTAAAAAGATTTATTTTATTAGAAGTTTAGTTATTGCGTGATACAGTCGATATGGATAATATATCAATAAAATTTCATTTAAGCGTTCTTTTTTAGAGATACATTTATATGATATTAATATTTTTCAATCACCGATAAAACACAGTTGTATGGATGGTTTGTATGGAGATTAATTCTTTTTGTATATTGCTATTAATTAATAATCAATAATATAGAACTGATTATACCTTCTTACTTATAGTATGATCATTGGAACATTTACATTAATTAATATGTGACTGACAGCTCACCATCACACTCTCGATGATAATTCGCGATTCATAGTTCGTCAACACAACGGCTTATAACTTCCTCAATGATATTAAACGAATTGTATGATATTTCTAATATCAACTTAAAATTATTGATTAATTTTTGTATTTAAAAATATTTTCGCTATAAAATATTAATTAAAATTAGTCAGTCAATAATCAGTCAAAGTAAATTAATATCAGACAATATTATTTAAAAGATTTTGATGATATTAGTCTGAAATTAACTGCAAAACAACAAATAATTGGGCTTATTAATTGGGCTTAATGGTTTTATATGCATCAAAATGATCATATATTTCTGCAATTTTAGGTAAATAATTTTGAAACGAATAAATGAATCTATAAATAAACCTTTGCATGAATATTTATTATTGTTTGATCAATATATTTATAAAATTTGACTTATATAATTCTCAATGTTACTTTTTGCAAATAAGTGTTACAAATATTTACAAAACGTGATTTTACATAAGACTTAAGATAAAAAAATAAAATAAATTTTAAATCAGTAAAAGAATTGTACTCAAATTTTATATAGATATTCGCATAATAATAGAGTAATCTATGAAAATTTTCTATTTTTGATACTATTTTTAAATGTATATCTTTGAAGGAGAAAATATTTGTTTCATTGGAAAAAACAAATTCATATATCGTGATAAAGGACTGGGTTGACTATGTTGATCGTTATATCGATATGAATCGATTAATGGGTCAATTTGGCACGCTTTTAAAAATATCTAATATACTTGCGAAGAGAAAATGGGATATCCATTAATTCAAAACTAGTCTCTCTTGCTTCTGCAAAGATATTTATTTTCTCAAACGACCAGCGGACCCAATTTCTCCAATGACTATGCAATCCCAGGACAGAATGGGGCGACTCTAAGACGGAAAAATAAGTCGACAGTTTAACGATCACGGACGCTTTATTTAAAAAATACGAGAGACCATTTTACGATGTTAGATGAAGACCAGAAAGAAACTAAACTACCCCGTAAAGATATCACAAGTGCCAAGAAAATATATTATTAGGTGTAAATGTAAATGTTTGTAAGTTTATATAACACAGCTTTTTCTGGATCGTGTTACTTCAACGTAAACCGGAAATTTTTGCATTTAAAATGTCGAGCAAAAGTAAATCAAACTGTATTAACATTTTGTATGGTAAATTATTTACTTTTTATATCACTTTAACAAAGTTTTAAACTCTTTTATGCAAACGCGCGATTGTATCACGGATGAGTCCCGCAATAAATGGAGATTTGACGCGCGGTGAAAAAACTGATGAAAAAAAAAATGCATTTATGAAGGAAAAATACAAATAAGAAAAACGTTGGTTTTATGAATGTTGGTTAGCCGAATAGAAATACACTGAATAGAAGTACCGTATGCCCTCGGTATAGTAACACTCGAATATCATCAGTATACGTATACCCGCGGGTGAGATGCGACATAGATGTGCGTTTAAATTTATTGAAGCTTTGTTGGCTCATGAAATGGCGCACGATATCGCATACCCGCGCTTTTTTATTCACGCCATGGAGCAAAGGGACTGCATGCTCTGTGCGCGATATAGCAACGACACTTTTCAGTTCTGAAAAAATAATGCCTTTATTACACGAGAGACACAAGCGATATTTGCGATCGATTGGGCGCCCGAAACTGAGATGTAACGTAAACTGTTTCTATTATATAAATCATGACGTTAATATACACGCACTATCGTAAATTCTATTACTAAGAAAAACAAATTTATTTTACAACTAAAATAAAAAACAGCATGTATTGTGTTTATATATATATATATATATATATATATATATATATATATATGTATATTTAAATTAAATTGGAACACTCTAAAAAATATTAATGTGGATTTAATATCATGCGATGTCTACATGACTTTCAACAGTTTCACTGTAATATTAACATTAACATCATTAAATCTATATAATGATAGTGTTGATATAAATAGAGGTTAAATGTATAACATCATGGTGTTAATATTAACACTAACACGATGAGAATAATATTAATTCCACATTGATTTTTTTTAGAGTAAGGACTTATCGTATAACAATGGGCTAACTCATCTTTCCAAACAGCTCATTGTAACAGCTCATTGTTGTAATTAGTTGTTTAATCGACAAATTTTAATATAATAATAAAATCTAGTAATCTAATAATAACTAATAATAACTTTAAAACGTCCACTTTTTAATTAATTATTATTTGTCAAAAAATATTTCCATATGTAATTAGTCAATTTAATAAAATTAATATATATGCCATGTTACTTTTTATTTTCGTTATGAAATAAATTTTTTTGATAACTATTTTTCTTGATAACAGAATTTATGGTTAAATAGTAAGCTCGATTAAATATAAAATATAGCAATGTTACATAATTATTTTTTTAAATTTTATATTTGCATATATTTTGTTAAGTATTTCCTGAAAAAAATATTTTAATCATCTTTCAATCTTCTTTTTCAAGACATTATTTTTATTATATTGTTATATATTTTTGGAAAAATACATAATATCTTTTCTTTTAAATGACGTAGCATACGTAAGTAAAAAGTATTCTAGCGAAACATACTCAAGAAATTTAAAGGGATAATCTAAAGAGAGAAATTATTCCAATACGCGTGCAAAAGGGCAATAATATCTTTTCAGTCAATTAATACTGAATCGTCGTTAAAATCGCCTTCATTCAGTTTCATCGTGCAGCAAATCAGATTCCATTGACAACAAAATTAAATCTCAAATACTTTTTTATCTTACGCAACCCATATCATTCCCCTCTTAAAGCTAATGGAAGTCGTCGAGATCAGTATACCCCCCGGAAATACAAATTGCTCACTGATTGTTAAACGTAATCCCGCGGTGATTTGTTAATCAGTCGAAGACAATTCGTCGAGTTCGGCACAATAACCCTCGCTTTAATATTATAATCTTTGTTTGCTCTCTCATAGTCGGCATTTTATACCGAGCGTTATTTGTTCATGACACGGGGCATTTTGTCGGGCGATCGAATGGACATTTAACGTCGGATGTTTCCGCGAGTGCACGTCTAATCGAAATGCGTGTCCGCTTCGACATCGGCGCGAATATTCAGGGCCGATTATAGTGGTTAGCTTAATTGCATCGGCGCAATTTCTCGACTGGCTTGCGGGTTAGGCTCGCCGGTTTTGGGGTCGGCATTAATGCATGCTACTCGAAACGAGCCGACACAGCGATTGTCGATCCGTTCAATGATCAGCACAATATATGCAATATATACACGCGCGTTTGCCAGAAAATCGAACGAAAACGGTCAAAAAATACATCGAAAAGTCATCCCTTTGATAACTACTGATCCGAACATAAGCGCTTTGGAAATGGATCCTTGTGCGTTTCGCGTTACCGCTATTGTGCGAGTTACGGATTAAAGTGTAACGAGCGTTTTAAGAGAGTACACCTGTTTGAAGTAAAAATCGTCGTATTTTTCAAAGAGATCTGCGAACGAGGGAAAAATCGGGAATTGCGCGATTTTCAGACGTATATTTTTCGCACCTGATATACACGTGATATTTTCTCTCTCTTTTTTTTTTAAAGGAAATTAGGAAAAGAGTGTCTCTGCGCACGAGTGGTATTACGTTCCGTTGAAATATAATTCCTATTTCGCAGGTAACCTGCGGCTATTGTGCAAGTTGAACTAGCGCAACGCTTTGAAACAAAGAATGCTTGCAGGCACACATTACTCGCAATGAATATCATTATCGCTGTCGCGATACTCGAGACAGAAATCGTGCCTGCGAAGTGAAATGCAGACGCAGGATAAACTTTATTTGAACGATATTATCATCGAAAAGATATTTCTCTGATGGTGTTTTTGATGTCCACGTTTGAACGAAGTTTGAACGGAGATAATCGCATTGCGATCCGTTGATTTTGTTATTCTTCGATTCACGAAGCTCGATGTTATCACACTCGTCAAGTCGCGACTGTATCGAAGTGTATTCTGTGCGAAGCATGAACTTCGACCATTAATATCGTCCTTGATTCGTGGGAGTAAAAGTAAGGGATTCGGAGTTCGGTCTTTTGAGCAATAACCGATCTCTTAGATACACGGATAATTTCCATGCAAGCTTCTGATGTAATTGAACCGGTGATTCGACATAATTGAACGCCGACTTGAGATGAATTAATCATCATCGACATGTTTTACAGGTAATACTATGGTTTTAAGTAATGTCTAAGATGCTAATAGGATGGTCTTAAAATCTGATTGGTTTATCTTAAGATTAAGCTTAAAAATAATTTATATAAATATGTATAAGACTCAACTATGAACACAGGGCTTTGATTGTAGGAATCTTTGTAATCAGTCGACTATTATTTTGTGTCTGACTTTTTATTAATGTTTTTTAAAATATTTATACATGGATATTTAATTGATGAAGATATATGCGACATACAATACGGAATATCATTCTTGAATCGCGTGTATAAATATAAATGTACGTACATTTATCGCTATAATATATTTGTAAAATGTTTTTATAATATAATATAATTATAATATAATATAATGTTTTTATAATATAATATAATATAATATAATATAATATAATATAAT
>Ga0157363_1003036_pt1 | contig 15012 bp, 12 predicted proteins | sample AttsexASBM1_FD_111477 | JGI IMG/M metagenome (GOLD analysis project Ga0157363, IMG submission 111477) | Fungus gardens microbial communities from leaf cutter ant in Ribeirão Preto, State of São Paulo, Brazil - Atta sexdens ASBM1 | ecosystem: Host-associated > Fungi > Mycelium > Unclassified ...
ACATAGTCATTTAGGGTAGATTAGAAATAGCTAGCACAGCCACTGAGGATTCTGTATATAAAGGTAGACTATCCTGTACAGAGTTCCCCATCAAGTTCTCTTGTGTTACCCTAATACAAGGTTGCCTCCTAGCCCAACACTAAGGGTTCTGAGTCATAACATTTTAAGACATTAGCAAAAATATCTGTTACTCCTAGATGATATCTCAGGTTCTCTCAAACTGTTATCTGTTTAAGAGATGGTATGGTAGTTATTAGACAAGTTAAATTTCATATATGGGATCTTTGGGACCAGATACACCATAGAGCTTATGAAGAACTAGCTAAAAAGAAAGAAATCTACACGCATAGTCATATAGTCCAATATTAATAATATGCTCTTTTGCTAAAATTTTGCACTGATACTTAGGCTCCTTTGAAATAAAGAAGTAAGTAGGACATACTATATATAAGCTAAAGCTTTCTCACTAGTGGTAATGGCTTCATCTGATATTTAATGTAGTGAAGTTAGTAGCTGCTCTGGAGGATCTAATTCTAGAATAGAAGATAACACTTCCTACTCCAGTTATTATAGATGATAAGGAAGAATATCAAGTAGAAGAGATTCTGAATAGTAAATAGTACTAAAAAAGGTTGTAGTATTTAGTTAAGTAGAAGATTTTCAGCTTGGAAAACAACTTCTAGAAAGATACTTTGGACATCTTATTGTTATGACTCAAAGATCTTAGAGTGGATCAATGAATAGAATCTTGTATTGGGTTAACACAAGAGAACTCAATAGAGAACTCTGTACAGAATAGTCTACTCTATATACTAAAACCTCATTGTCTGTGCTAACTACTTCTAGCCTATCCTAAACAGCCATGTGTTGCACATGTTATATAACATCATCCTTCCAGAATCTTCTACATCCTTCTATGTGTCTCATGACTTGTGACCATTACTATGACTATGTCATATGATGTGACTGATTGTGTGACAGTGTAATCTTGTCACTCTAACCCTAACCCTAGTCCTAAAAATAGAATAAAGGAAAATAAATCAAAATGAAAATAGAAATGAAAATGAAAATATTTAGAGTCTATTGCTTTCAGCTTTGACACTTAGTTCTGAACTGAGTTATAGAGAGTTTTATCTCAAACATTTAGGTATATCAAGATATATTTACTAAATAGACTTTGAAGTCATGTATCATATACTATCTAATATTTACACTCTTCTCATCCTTTTCTGGTGTAGATCACACTCTATTCTAATCACCTATCAATCTCATGAAGTTTCAAATAACATTTCTATGATATTTGACAACCTAGAGTATGCACAGCAATAAAATATTATTAAATTAATACTTCTGTATTCAAGAATGTTGACTACTATATATAGTTCTTTAGTCTGATTATCAAATTAGATTGTACCATACTTACTCTAAGTACATCTGAACCTTCTCTTCCAAAATATGACTATGTAACAAGTTAGGCTAGATGGAACAATCTTCTGTTAAATCCAAGGTCATTTCATTTATGTAATATTATACTCCCAACCTTATCTTCTAACCCAACCCATCTTCTATGCTACCTGTGAATAATCCTAGCAAGTGTGAATTGCTCTTAATATTATGTCTTTTTTATTTACTTTTTACTTTATTTTCTTATTTTAGGATTTAGGATCTGAGTTTAGCATGATATCATATGTAGATCACATGTTACAGTTATATAATCATATGATATAAGAAAAGACATAGAAGATTCTAAAATAATGATGTTATACAACATGTTTTCTATATGTTAGCCTTATATATAATATATAGTCTTTAGAATAGATTAGATATATCTTAACCCTAATATAAGGTTTTTTTGTCTTAACTTTGAGACTTAAGAAGCAACTATAAGATCTCAAGACATTATTATCTACTTCTGTTTTTACATCTATAGATGTATTTCTACTGTTAATTAATCACTGTAAGAGAACTACAAACTCTGATATCCAATGTCAAAAACATGGAGTTTGTGACTTCTGCTATATCACAAACTTATCACATCTCATTTCCAATCATCTGTTTCAACCTATAAATAACCTTTTTTTTCTTATCTACACTTTCTAACCTCTTCTAGTATAGTGACAGAAGTCAAGTAGAAAAGAAGTAATGTTAGGGTACAACAAGAATCATGCAACACTAGCCCTTAACTATGCACTAAAAAATTCAAAGGAAATGATATCAGCATCAGGAATCAATAGAAAGTGTAGAAACAATATATGAATAACATCCACTTACAAATAATTTTCCTTGCTAATATACTTCTAAACAGTGAACCTTATACTGTGTAACAAGTTCCTTTGGAAAATCTAGTAAATAGATTGCAAAGCTCCTTAAGAGCTTCCAACAACACTATCTATCTCAGATAATACATCCTGAGGACACCTCTCAAGTTGAACCTTATGACTGAAGATACCAACTGATACTCATCTTGTCAGTCTTTTCCAGGCTACTAGAACTCTCTGAAACTTGCCTAAAAGTAATAGTAAGTACTAGCAATGCTTACTCAATAAAATGGAGGTTAAACTGCTCTTGAGTAGGTATATTAGGATAGAAGTTCTCTCTCTTACTCCCCTTTACTTATAGCTTATGTATTAGTCTAAAAATATAAAAAATAGATCTAGAGAATAAAAACTGAAGCCATAATAAAGCTTTCTGAGATCTTGCAAGCATATAACCATCTCTTCATTTACAATCTGACTAGTCATTTGCAAGTGATATTTCTTGTTTCTAAAGATCTATTCTTTTTGAGATCTAGTTTGATTAATAGCTATCATACTACCTCTTGAACTAATATTTGTTAAAAACCTTATAAGAGTACTTGTTTTGCAGAAAAGTATTTTCTAACATAACAGTAGATTATATATCTCCATTCCATCTTTGATATCCTTACTAAACCCTTACTAACTCCATAGACCTCTATCCCCTAACATTCAAGAATTACTAGAAATCAGAGTAACTCACTTAATAGTCCTTATTTCAGATAACTACTCTAGATAGCATATCTAGTATATAATCTAGTAGTTTACACAGTATTAGCTATCCTGAAAATCAATTAAAATTAACATCTTCTTCCAGTTTTGATAATAACACATTTTGCCACTCTCTAGTAGTTCTGACCTACTAAATCCCCCAAGTTTATTTCTGAAATATACAAGCTGAAGCCAAAGGTTGTTTCAACCCATTTTCCATATTCTTAGATAATGCTCTAACTTACATATTTATATTATGACTCAAGGTCCTTAGGGTTGGACAATAAGACAAAAACCTTATATTAGGGTTTAACACAAGAGAACTTGATAGAGAACTCTGTACAGGATTGTCTACCTTATATACTAGAACACATGGTCTGTGTTACTACTTTAGCTTACTCTAAATGACCATATGTTTGCCTTAAGGTCAACATGTGTTAAACATGCTGTATGACATCATTTTCTCAGAACCTTCTCTATTCTTCCATTGCTACCATGTGACTTGTGATAGTGTGACTGTGATGTCATATCAAACCTTAACCCCAGTTCCCAGGATAGAAAATAAAAGAGAAGAAGAGAAAATAAAAATAAAATGAAAAGGAAAGTCAAAAGAAACTTGGGTTCAAACTTTGTAAGTCTGACAATTTGGACTTCCAAGATACCTTAATAGATCTCAGATAACAAGGTGTAAACTGCATCTAACAAAACTCTAATATCTAATGTTAAAAATATGGAGTTGGTTATACCAGCTCTATCACTCTTATAGTCTAACTCCAACTACTGCCAGCATCTTTGTGATTATCACTTTATATTCCCAGTTGCTATCAGATAATTACTTGCTATTTCTAGACATTATTCTAGATGTTTCCATCAAAGTGTCTGTCCACTATCATTTCTTGCTTGGTCAGTACTGTTCTGCCAGATTGGTATACATTCTAGAGTATTTAGCATACTTGCCACCTTTAGGAGATTTTATTCTGTTCTTTTAGGTTTCTTTTGGAGATAAGTCCTTACTTGGTGTATCATATAGACAATAGACTTAGGTTTCTTCTGGAGCTTGTAAGCTCCACCAGCTTCATGGACTTCATCCAGTTGCTCTAACAGTCACTATTGCTTTTTCCATATAGGACACCAAATAGATGAAAGAGAAGAGGTAAGAGGAATAGATATGTTTGTGAGATTAACAGACTGTTTCCTACTAGAAATATCATGAACCTATTTGTTAGTAGCCAAGGCATATGGATCACTGATAAGACTCCTAAATGGCTCTATCATCAACATCCATGAGATTTATCTCTTCTAAGTCTTGCATCTCTACACTTCTGAGTTTAAGAATCTCTTAGAGGTGAGTTCTGTAAAAGCTGCCTTAAATTCCATATGAAAGAAGCTGTTCCACAGAGTTTTGTAAACTTGGTGCTCATATCAAACATTTGAGGGTAATAGATAAGCCCAGCTTGATTTTTCAAACCACCTTCATAATTTCAGCCAACTAGTCAAGTTCGATTGTTCTCTCCTGTACAAAAAAGGCTGACTAGGCTGCCAGAGACATTGAACTTCTGACATCACCGGTTACCTCAAGTTCACCGGCGGTCCATGCTCCATTCTCCGCAAAATCTGGTTCTGCACAACCAACAACAAACCATACAGCGTTTCGATTCGCTAAAGAGAAATGGCTGAATCCAACCAAACAGACTAATTGGTTCAAGGCTTACAGGGACAGGTATGCCGAGTCCTCGCGCAATCCTCACGACCTCGCCAAAAATGACTTCTACTTCAATCGGCAATCCTTTTTGAGCGTCCAGCAGCATGCTGGGTGTATGTGTATTCAACGGATCCATATACTGCGATCTGGTCAGTGTCATGAGGTTTTCGGTATATGATGATGGGATGCCGTCTTGTGAATCAGGAAAACCCATCGCTTGCCCTGATACCAAATGTTAGCCCTTAAATACCATGAAGGAGATGAACAGGTAGAAAGACCCAGAGTCACTAATTCATCCAGCGTCGCTTTCAAGGAAGGCAGAGTATATTCCTCGATCAGGTGTTTGGTCATAGGCGATACGAAAGGTTCGTACGACAGATCAGCTGAATCTGCGGGAGGACGCCAGGCTGCCGGAAGGCGATAGCTGAGTAAGGGCAGCAGTGTATCTAGTGTTTAAATATCCACCCCCAACACACACCCAATTAGTGAAACTTACTTAGTCAGGGTGGCCAATGATGAAAAGGCTACATTCCAGAAGTTCTTTTGGAATTTGATTCGTTGAATTTCCGGGACGATAGTGAGGGTAGTACCTCCTGTTGACAGAATAACTCCAAGGTCTTGCAGCAGCGCAGTCTCCTCAGAAGAATTGATCGACATCTTAAGGTTTCCATGTCTATATACTCCAATTGAAAGTCGGTCCTATGTCACATATGTCTTTAATTCCTTCCGGTGTTTCGATGAAACGTAGATAGCTCACAAAACTGTCGTGCTCCACAACATTCGGACCGAGAAGATTCGCCAGAATGTACAGGGCAGATGCAATGATACTCGGAGGTCCTTTATCAAGCTGTACAAGAGCTTCATGTAAATCCCTTTCTACGTTGAGCCCATTCTGGAGTACAACGTATGTGGGTTGTGGGTAGAGGTCTACATAGGGAGATGACAGTAGTGGTTTGAGGATAGCTGGTGTCCTTGTAATCTCCGGAACAGCCTTTGTGGTGATGAAAACGTAGGAATATGATTGATTCGCAGCATCCGCGACAGATTTACAAACTGGGTTTGGATAGCAAGATTCGGGGCAGACGATAAGGTAGTATAATTTCCATAGGAAGATTTTACACATACGATTATCAGGCATCCAGCCTGTTATTTCACCATACTTCTTGCTGTGAATTGTTAGGCCTTGAGCTGATCTCCCGAACCAAGTTTTAGTTTTCGTGTATCAGGACAGGATACCCTACAATTTATAGAATCGTAGTTGCTACGGGCGACAACAGTGACACGTGCAAACCCGCTCTTCTTCAAAATATATGCATCTATGAACTCAAGTCAACCATGACTGAAGGCACGCTATCACGTTGTAATATCAAGGATTGAGATTGAATGACGCACATACTGCGCCTACCGCGCCACACCCAACGACGAGAACATCTTTGATCGGGGGCGACATCCTTATTGATTACCTCTGGCAGTCGTGATGAAATGACAATGACATGACGGGGGGAGCTGATAATCACCATTCCGACAAATTTCCGACATCTCGGAACTCTCCGCTTCAGAGTGTGATATGTGATGTGATATCATGTACTACTACAGTTGTACTACAAATGACTACTCAGTTGGTAACGACAACGGTACGACAATGGTATAGCAAATTATCAGTTGCGGGAGGTCTTTTTCAAGTCCACTAAGAGTCTCATCTACACATCTGCCACTCGTTAAATCTGTCGATTTCATACAAGCAATGATGCTCGTGAGCCTGATTCAACTTCAACTTCCACTTCCAATAATTCTCTTGTGTAGTTTCACTTGAACAAAGGACTCAATAGCTCTTTACACCGCTGCTTAGCGTTATCATCTTACAACAGGTCGAGAGAGCAATTTATTGATTCCCACTAGTGCAGCTTAGAAGTAAATATCTCTTCCACTCTATTCCGAACTTCATTCTTTCCGCCATTGCACACATACAGTCTTTAACTGTTGCACACAATCGCCGAATTCCGTGATACCAACCCCTATAATTTCTCTCTCGGTGAATGATCCCTGTACTCTCGTGAATAAGGCTATCACTAGTCACAGCTCAACTGACATTGTTCGCTGAATATGAACAGGTAAGTCCCGATGTATAGCTGTAAAACATCTTCAGTCAATAGTGTTGAAATGGTTGTGGTTTTGGTCAACTTACCGGCAGTGCATAACACTCCCGATCGTTTCAGTCACTTCGAGATGATTCTGAGTGCCTTCCCCGTTCACGGGTACCTGCGGGGGACATGCATAACTACACAGTCCTAATGCACTCGGTAACAGCCCACAAAGAAAGGCGGAGAAGAAAACTGGTGCTTGGGTAAGGATCATGAGGGTAGGGTTGAGAGTAGGGTAGAATACGGGATCCATTCCTAGGCTAGGCTAGCTAGACTTTTATAATTACTTTTACTTCTAAACCGATCAAACTTCTTAGACGCCACGCTACTGCTCGATCTAGAGATTGTAGTAGCAAATATTCCAGGTAGCTGTAATTACAGATCAGAACCATATAACAATACAGAGAGCTTTAACAGTATAAGACAAAGCAGAGTTGTAGGGAGTAAGAAGACAACGAGGATGTTTTAGACAGGCAATAGAAAAGAGAGAGAGAGAGAAGGAAACAACAAGTAAACATTTATGTGGTTCAGACAAAATTGAAGCTTGAGTCCATGACAAACGTTAGTGAGAACTTCTTTCACAAACACTACGGCATTTTCCGATCGTTCACTCGTTGGCGATGTTGCCTGTTTCTCAAATGCACCTCGTAATTCGTCAGAGACTCTCCAGGTCCAGGCGTATACAACTGCAACAGCAATTTTTAGACCTTCCCAATCGGATTCAGTTGGAGAAGAATACCCACCTTCCCAGGGCAATCTAAGCACCTAATCCGCCAGTCAGGCGGATTGCCACTCATCCTTCTTAAGATTGCCTCAAATCTGTCATCAGGATACTTAGTTCTCATATCCTGCAAAGCGCCAGTTAACCACGAGGGAACCTGCTGTGAAGCCTTCATCACGCCCAACAGTGAACAACAACCACACCTCAGTCAACTCCAAAAACTCCCAATAATTACAAAGAACGCTCGCTTACCACAGTAACCGCAGGAGGCACAACATTTGCAGTCGAATTAGAAGCATGTACACTAGCAGCTGGCGATCCCTCGTGTCCCCCATGTCCTCCATTCTCGCTCTTTACTCTAGACATCGCTGGTTTCTTGTCTTCTTTCGCTGACGGTGCATCGGCCTTCTCTCGGAGCGGAATAGGCTTCACCAATCCTTTAGTCTCCCTCGCACCACCACCACCAGAGGATCTCGGAGTACCAGATTTAGCGCGTGCAACCCCATTAAGTTTGACTTTCTGAGCCAAAGGAGGCTCGGATGCACTCGAAGCAGTAGACACGGGTGATATAGCTCTATCATCATCGTCCTTCATGGGTGACAGCGAACGTCGAGAAAGGTTATTAACGTCCCCGTTCTTCGCAGGCGTAGAAGGAGCAGAAATATCGGCAGAAGTAGCAGTCGCAGCAGTACCCTGTGCTCTTGCAGCCCTCTTCCTAACTGGCATCTTCGTATCGTCCTTACGCATATGGTACTCAGGATCGGGATTATATTCCACTGGCCGAGGTCTACGATGTCTATGCCAAAACTTGCCTGCAAGCCCAATCAACACCAAGCCCTGCACAAAGAAAGAAAGAAAGAAAAAGAGAAAAAACCCAACTCACCACAAAGACCACACTGAGATTTATCACCCAAGGGTCCCTTCCTCCTCCCAACAGCAATGCTCTCCGGACAACCACAATTCGAACAATGCCAAACTCCATTAATGTAATTCGAATGTTGCCCGTCCGCAAACTCCCTCTCCTTTGCCTCTCTCTCCAACTCCTTTAGACTCTTCTTTGGCACATACTTCATCTTTGGTTCAGGTGGGGGCGGAGGCGGTGGAATAGCAGGAGGCGGATCGTTCTCCAACGGCGTCGGCAACTCGCTGACATCAACAGCAGTAGACGATGTCGGGGCTGTAACATGCGCTCTCGGCACCAAAACCTCATTCGGGACAGATGGTGCCTTGAACAATCCTTTCGGCTTCTTCTCTTTCGGTTGCGGCACAGGGATGTTAGGCATAGGGGTCGGTGTCGGAATAAACGTCGTCCCATTCTCAGATGCGACCATATTCGCAATCGTCAATGACGCAGCAGCAGCAGCAGCTCTGCGTGATCCAACCGCGTTTTGTGCAGCAACAGAAGCCAGAATTGCAGGATCCAGTTCAGGGAAACCGATAGCTGGCGTTCGGTACGTCCGTGTAGGTTCGCGATCAGGGAGGACAATTCCACGACGTCCACGTTGATTACGTTTCCTTCTCTTGTTCATTTCCTTCTCGCGCTCCTTTTCACTTCGCTCGATATCGCTGTCACTTACCGAGTTGAGAAGTGGCGTATACAGCGAAACTTGATCCATAGGCCTTGCCCCAGTCGCGAGGTAAGGAAGGAAGGCTTGCCTGAGCTCGTCATCTTGAATCGGCGTGCCATCGGAAGGATGCCCGACGAGGAACAACGACTTCTGAAACATTTGAATTTGTTCTCGAATGCTATGAGCGATCGCAGTCCTACAAAGAAAGGCAGCGGTAAATGATAAATCCCAAAAATGGCAACAAACAGAGCAGAATGAAACTATATACATACTTAAACTCTCCTCCTAACCCCAAATCCTGCGCATACACCTCCGAAAACTCTTCAGGCGTAACAGAATCATTCTCTAGATCCCATTCAAATTGATCCTCAAGCTTCATGGCGCCAGTGATGATTTCCAACTGGAAAAACAAAACAAAGTGATCAACATGACACCACATCAAAAGTCCAGTAATATAAACAAACCTTGATAAGAATCCTCATTTCCTCATGCATCAACTCCTCATCTAGTTTAATCTCATCAATCCCCATAGGCCTTCCAAACTCCTCTTCATCCATCGACACATCAAATGTCACACTATTCTTCTCCTCTTCCTCTACCTTCACTACCGCACCACCACTTCTAGCCAAACCACCACTGACGGACAACCTGTTATGCGAAGGATTATTAAAATCCAACCTCCGTTTCTTTCTCAACCCCCTCGACATACTCCTGATAGTGCGCTTAGGCCCATTAACACGCGTCTTCCACGTCTCCCACCATTTTTCTTGGTCATCGTCCAAATGTCCTTGCTGCATAGGCACCTCACTCCTCAAATCCACGACCAATTCGCCCGTATCCTGATCATAGTTGAATGAATGGGCCTTATAATCACTGAGTTGTTCTTGAATGGATTTGACAATGACGGAGTGGTAGGCGGGCGCAAGACCGTAGTCATCGACTATAGATTGTGCAAATGTTTCAGGAGTGACGACAGGATCTGATCGATGTCGATGATGATAGTAACGATGACGATGAAAAAAAAAAGATTACGCGCGCGTACACAGCCGAAGAAGCGTGTGGTAGGGCCAAAAAGTAAGTTATTGCATCGCCGCATCCTTTTTAACCACTCACCATTCAGATTCCAAACAAACGTATCCTTCATTTTATGATGTTCAACATCGAAGTCCAATCGTATCGGCACAAGCTGCTCAGGTCTGTCCGTTTCCTCTACTTCCAACTTTCTCGGTCTATCACGGAACAAAAGTCAGCTCACAATCAAAACCAATAAACGCGATACATACAGTCTCAACCCTTCTCTCTGTCTCTTCCTCCTTTCCCTTCCCTCCTTCTCCCTCCCTTTCCTCAGCGGATATCTGACATCAAATCCTTCCCTTCCCCTCCTCCACCTATTCACATCCACACTTTGTGCTCCTTTCTCCCACCAACATCCATTACTCCCACCAAACATCCCATTTATCTCCCCCGCCATCCTCTCCTTCATCTTCCTCAAAGTACCTTCATACTCCTTATCTACCTTCATCCACCCTTGAATCTCGTGTATCTCCTCTTCAGATATCGGAGGTATGAGTTTCACGTAATCAATGAGTGGTACGGGCGTAATTTGAGTCGTCGCAGGATTAAGTTGGACGTTTTTCGGAAGTGAAGGAAGTTGGCTTGGTACGATGGATCCGGCGGATCCAGCTGGCGCAGAAGAGCAATAATCATTGGAAGACAGAGATGAACCAGAAGATGAGGGATCAACACCTCCAGTCGCGGAAATCATGTTCCCTCCCGCCGAAATAGCAGGGGACGGGACACAACCCGAATTCGAAGACCCTCCTGTACTTCCAGGAACAGGTGTCCTAGTAACAGGCCCGGTGACATTCGGGTCAAGTATAGCAGGAGGTACGCTCGCTCTCACCGGCGACACACCCGGTGGTATCGATCCTTGTCTCGCTTGTTGCACAGCTTGTGCCTGTTGTTGCTGCTGCTGGGTGAGCACCGGAACGTGGTTCATCGGTGTTCCAATGACAGGAGTGCCAGAACGCACACTTCCTTGTCTCACAGGTGTCTGCGGTACTCCTACATTCGTATTCATACTCAAGTTCATTCCACCAGCCATTGTTACCTCGTTCGACGGACCTTGGGATCTTGGGCTCCGACTTGATCCTGCTTGCCGGTGACTACCAAGTATACCATTCATCCCAACTCCAGCACCGAGATCGCCAGATCCACCGTCATCACCGGCGCCAGACAAACCTGACATCGGCAACCTATTCGGCATAATTGAAGGTGGGCCCATAGCGTTCAGATTTGTATTCATTGGCCCAGCTCCACCTATATGCGGTGAGTCCATCTTTCTCTTGTTGCCTCGATATGGCGAATCAGGAATATTTCCAGACATCGGTGAGGGTGGACCTCGCACTCCACTACCAACACCAACATTACCAGAGAAATTGACACCAAATGACGAGATGGCCTGACTTTGATGAGCCTGTTGCATCATCTGCGCATGTTGTGGTAGTTGCGAGTGTTGCTGAGCGACGTTCTGCTGTTGCGTCATCGTAGCTGGACTCTGATTTCGTGGTGTCGTAGGAGGATTTATCTGGGCAAAGGAGCTAAACTGTCCTTGCTGTGGCCCTGGGTGAAGTTGTTTCTGGATGAATGGAGGGTGAAATTGTTGGGGAGCAGAAGGATACGGATTTAGACCTGCACTACCAGACTGTGGCAGGGATATTTGTTGCTGAGATAGGGATTTGAGGTAGCCATTCATACCGAAAGCCTTTTCGTATGGAAAGCATAGTAGAAAACAATAAATAGAAGTCAACGAATATGTATTAAGAAAGAGCACACCTGTTGTTCATTACCTACGCGACTAGGTGGTCGAACACCTGGACTCTGCACATTTGCACTTCCACTGGCACTAACGGGCGATCGATGGCTCAATGCAGTTCCTGGTCTCGATATTTGCTGACCGATGACACCAGATTGCGTAAATGGTGGACGAGTACCAGGCTGGCTGTGGTTGGGATGGATATGTGTTTGAGGCATGCCTTGAGCAGTAGACGGCCTCGTCTGCTGTCCACCAGGACCTCCGTGCCGTTGATCCTGAGCGGTCGGGGGCCGCTGCATCTGTGCCATCCCCACAGACAAATTTGCAGAGGCCAGATTGGGGGTCTGCGGCGTAGATCCAGAACCAGGACCAGAGGCTCCACGATGGCCTTGAGCAGTAGATGGTCGGTGAATTTGCATTCCCTGAGCGGTCGATGGCCGCTGCTGACCCTGCTGACCCTGAGCAGTTGGAGGTCGTTGCTGGGCTTGGGCCATCAGCATTCGCTGTTGGCCTTGGGAGGTAGGTGGACGACCTGGGACACTTATCGAGCCGCCCTGCGACTGTGGGGGAGCGGGTGGTGGCATCATCGGTTGATGTTGTAGTCCGCCAGGCGTGAGATTCGAATTTGAGTTGTTGCCGAACTGCATAGGAAAGACCTTCATCCAAGCTTGTTGTTTCTCTTGCTGGCTGAGGGCACTGAACTGCTCGCGGGTCAGACCGAGAGCATTTAGAAGCATCTGCTGCTGGGACATCAATGGGTGTTGTAGAGGCTGTTGTTGGTGTTGTTGGTGTAACTGGGCTTGGGGCGTCTGGTGTAACGAAGGGTGCTGCTGGGACTGTATCATGGAATTGAACCCAGGATTACTGGACTGAGAAAACGTAGCAGGATTGATGCCTCCAGGATTCATACTGGCCATGGGATTCATAGACATCGCAGCAGGGTTCATTGTCATCAAGTTCATACCATTCATGGTGCCATTCATCATGCCATGCTGCTGCTGCTGCTGCTGCTGTTGCTGAAGAAGTTGAGCAGGACTTACGCTGCTAGGGTTCATGTTCATGCCTATACTACTAGCACCCATAAGTTGGGCAGGGTTGACGGCACCACCGCCAAAGACGTTTTGAGGGAACTTTTGCTGCTGCTGGGGACCAAGGGGGCCATTCTGAAAGCCAGCAGCCAGCATGGCAGGGTTGATTCCCGCAGTGTTGGAGCCTGAACCGGAGCCAAAGGGCTGAGAGGCATACAGATTTGGATTGCTCATTGTTTTGGAATTGCACTGCGAATCAGGTCAATTTGTGTGAAAAATTGCACGGCAGGAGGTAAAATTAAACTAAGCCGACATAAGTCAGATTCGAGCATCAAAAGTGGGAAATGACGTACCGAGAGAAGTATCGGGACGACAAAGCTACATTGGAAAAAGATGAGCCAGTAGTGGACGGACGACACGCGCCGGGACACGTGTCAAGCCGGGGAGAGACAGAAACACACACCGAAGAGGGGTCCGTGCGCGTCGAGCAGCAAAAGACGATTTGGGTTGGAAAGGGATTACTGAAGGACTCTGCAGGGGAGTTACAGGAGGGGCTCTATAGAAGAGAGAGTGAGAGTGAGCAGCAGGCGAGGCGGCCGGGGACGGAGGACAGGGCCGGAAGCCGGAGGTAGGGGGCGGGAGGAGGACAAGGCTTACGGAGCAGGGGCGGGAGGAGAGACGGTGCGTTGGTGAGGGCGGGCTGGCGGGGACAGGACCGGGGCGTGGGACAACCAGCGGCGAAATTCCGGGCGATATTGGGAGCAGGAGGGGCGGAGAATGGACGGACGGGGGATCGGAAAATCGAAAAATCAAGACAGCGTGGATCGATTGTCGCAAGCTCTCAGCTCCTACGCAGACCACCGCTGTAACGCTGTTAGTAAGGTGTACACCCAACAACCGTCACAAAAGCCCTCTGTCACACGTCACAATCGCACGCTCTCCCCCGCTGAGCGAGGGCGGGTGGGGAGCGGGTGCGGGATGGGCCAGCAGTGCGCACGGGCCAGCGGAGAACCATCGTGGGCTTGTGCAAGCCGTGCTGTTTATGTCTGTCGCCCTGCCTCTGCCACCCGTGCTACGGCCCAGATCTAGATCTGGATCTCCTCCGGTCTCCCGCTAATCCCCTCGCTTTCCGTCCCATCCTTCTCCTGCCCAGACAATGTTCCAAAAGCATTTTCTTATGGCTCTAGTTCTACCCTGACCTGGCAGACGCAGCACACCCAAAGGACTTGGCCCGTTGAGAGTCACAACAGAACATATGCCATCATCTAGCCCCTGGGTCCTTCTTCCATCACCACGAGAATCATTCTCTCTCCTTTGCCGTCAATTATGCACTTGTCCCGGGTCCACCACTCACGCTGTCATCACTTGTCTCCTGCCGTCTGCTTCTTTCACTGCATTGTAGACTACTTAAAAGAGTCCCTTATCCTTATCCTGCGGTCTCTTCCCGATCCGTTGTTCCTTGTTTACACCACAATCAATTTTCTATATCCGGTCATATCAAAATACCACACATACACACGAGGTTGTCGACTCGTACGTATATTAGGAAGCTTCACGTACCCTCTTCCTTAACAGGGTTCTCATGTCCTCGGATCTTGTTATATATGACAAAGAGAACAAAGAACAGCTCCAACTGCCGGGCGTATAAGCCTTCGAGGTACAGCCACAGCCCACCCCATATTCATAGCCTCCGCCACTAGCTGCAAATTCCTTCCCGGTCACTGGTTCTACTCGGTTCGATAGGTTTGCTTCGTTCAATGAATTGGTTCTCGACTTATACAGTCTGTGCCTTCAACATGATTACCGATGCACTTCAGATTTCCCAGTCATTCTTACTATACCTGGTGTCCTCTTGTTCTGTTCGGCCACAATTCCCGAACACATGTCCTCCATTTGAGGAGGCATCGTCTTGTCGACTTGTCTAACGGAGCTATTTGTACTAGGAGCGTAAATCAATCTGCCGCAAAACTCTAGTTCACTCGCGAATCTCCGGAGGTAAAAATATATGTCCTTGGCTTGAGGCAGTATTCGT
>Ga0157363_1003037_pt1 | contig 15011 bp, 18 predicted proteins | sample AttsexASBM1_FD_111477 | JGI IMG/M metagenome (GOLD analysis project Ga0157363, IMG submission 111477) | Fungus gardens microbial communities from leaf cutter ant in Ribeirão Preto, State of São Paulo, Brazil - Atta sexdens ASBM1 | ecosystem: Host-associated > Fungi > Mycelium > Unclassified ...
TGGCACATGTCAGGGCGGACTGGAACGCAAGGACATGACCACGATGTTCATCGAGACCGAAGACACTCCCAATCCCGCTACCCTGAAATTCCTGCCCGGCCGCAGCGTGACCGGCGATGCCCGTCCCGTCGATTTCGGCGATGCCGATGTCGCGGCCGGACGCTCCGAACTGGCGACCGCGCTGTTCGGGCAGCCGAATGTGCGCCGCGTCTTCCTTGGTGGCGATTTCGTTTCCGTCACGAAGTCCGACGACATCAGCTGGGGCGATCTCAAGCCCGTCGTGCTGGGCACGATCACGACGTTTTTCGAAAGCGGCCGCCCGGTTCTTTCGGGAACACAGTCCGCTCCCGAACATGATGTTGCTCCCGAAGACGCCGAAGTCGTCAGCCGCATTCAGGACCTGCTCGACACCCGCGTGCGCCCTGCCGTGGCCAGTGACGGCGGCGACATCGCGTTCCGTGGCTACAAGGACGGCGTGGTCTATCTGGCCATGCAGGGCGCCTGCTCAGGCTGCCCGTCCTCGCGCGCGACCCTGAAGCACGGCGTCGAGAACATGCTGCGGCATTATGTTCCCGAAGTTGCTTCGGTCGAACAGGTCGAGGACTGAACCATGGACGGCCAGACAGCCCCTGATTACGCACCGGTTCCGGGCGCGGAAGCCCTGTTCACGCAGGCCCGGACGCCGCGCAGCTTCTCGCCGCGTCCGGTCGGGGAGGATGTCCTGCGCCGTCTGTACGATCTGCTGAAGCTGGGGCCAACCTCCGGCAACTGCTCGCCAGGTCGCTTCGTTTTCCTGACGACACAGGATGCCCGCGAGCGCATCCGCCCCGCGCTGTCGCCGGGAAACGTATCTCGCGCCATGGCGGCCCCGGTTCTGGCCGTCGTGTGCCATGATCCGTTGTTTTTTGAAGCGCTGCCCCGTCTGAACCCGCAGGAGGGCCTGCGCGACTGGTTTGCCGCTGATGTGGGCCTGTCTGACGAGACGGCCTTTCGCAACGGTACGCTCGAAGGTGCCTATCTCATCATGGCCGCCCGGATGCTGGGCCTGTCCGCCATGCCGATGTCCGGCTTTGACTGCTTCATGGTCGAGGACACGCTGTTGAACGCCACCGGCTGGCGCGTGAACTTCCTCGTCGGGCTTGGCTATCCGGCGGAAAACGAACCTGCCCCCGACCATGCCGAGCCGCGTGCGCCCCGTCTGGACTTCGGAGAAGCCTGTCTGTGTCTGTGACAGGGTCTTCACGGACGGTCGTTTTCAATGGAGCCGGGGCAGGGGCTGGTCTGACCAGTCTGGTGGCGCTGGTCGAGGACGGTCGGGTTGTCGCGGAAAAGCTGATGACCGGACGCGGCGCCTCGGAACATTTCGCCCCAGCCATCCGTGACCTTCTGGTGCAGACCGGCTGGACCACGGCGCCTGATCGCGTCGTGGCCGTCCTTGGTCCGGGATCGTTCACCGGACTGCGCTCGTCCCTGTCACTTGTTGCTGGTCTGGCGGCAGGCTGGAACTGTCCCACGATCGGCGTCACGCTCGGTGCAGCCATCCGCGCCACCCTCAGTCGTCCGGACGCTGTCTGTGTCAGTATCGCGCGTCGGGGACGGGTGTTCGTGGACCCGCCGCACGGCCCCGTCACCGCCAGCCAGACCGTCGATCTCGACCCTGCAGATTGGGCCTGTGTGACGGGCGATGCCGTGTCCGAAAAATCGGACTGGCCGTGTCCTGTGCTGTCCTGCGAGGCCCCGACCGCTCTGGGCATCCTTCAGGCCGCACAGAGCGTTTCTCCCGGCCCCCTGATGCCGCTCTATGTCGATCCGCCCGCAGCCAAGCCGCCCGCAGCCGGTCTGAGACCCTTGCCCCTGTGAGCAGTCCGGGACAGGCGTTTGAGCTGCGGACGATGGGGATCGAATGTGCGCCGCTTCTGGCGGAGCTTCATGAAGCCGCGTTTCATGGTGGAGAAGTCTGGAGTGCGGCGTCCTTTATTGATTTACTATCCATGCAGGGAACGGAAGTCGTCATTGCACTGATCGACAATATTCCTGCCGGTTTCATTCTCTCGCGGACAGTTCTGGATGAAACGGAAATCCTGACACTTGCGGTTCATCCATATTTTCGCCGCAGAGGTGTCGGAAGATCTTTGGTGCAGGCCATTCTGCCCAAAGGACAAGTATTTCTGGAAGTAGCAGTCTGTAACAATCCGGCTGCTGCACTGTATGAAAAATGCGGTTTTGTAAAAGCCGGCCTGCGTCGCGGCTATTACAGGGACGGAAGTGACGCGCAGGTCCTTGTTTCTAACGCCTTTTGATACTCAGGCAGTAAAGATCCGTCCTGTCTGGAACAGGCGAATCAGCCAGAATTGTATGACCCAGTGCCTGCACTGATGCCCGGACGTTCTTGCGTGTTTCTGTTCCATAGAGCCACACATCAAGTTCCTGACCGGAAGTCATGGCATCGAGTTTGGCCCGAACATATACAGTCGTCATAGGGCATTTTTTCTCTGTTATATCTATGAAGAATATTTCATTTTCTTTCACGGTCTCGTTTCTTTCTTTTTATGCTTGAACGAAGCAATTTATGACTGCTACATGCTCACTCGCTCAAGGATGAAGGACTTATCTAATATGTCGCAAGAGACAAATGCTCCCGAACTGCATCAGCTGACTGCGCAGATCGTTACGGCCTATGTATCAAACAACGATATTCCGGCTGACGCTCTTCCGGCCCTGATCCGGTCCGTTCATGACTCTCTTGCAACGGTGAACGTTCCAGAAGAGGCTCCTGCCGAGAAGCTGGTCCCGGCCGTTTCGCCGCGCAAGTCGGTTTTCCCGGACTACATCATCTGCCTTGAAGACGGAAAGAAGCTGAAGCTGCTGCGTCGTCACCTCAAGACAGCCTACAACATGACGCCGCAGGAATATCGCGAGCGCTGGGGTCTGCCGCCAGAATACCCGATGGTTGCTCCGAACTATGCGAACCACCGCTCTTCGCTGGCCCGCAAGATCGGCCTCGGCCGTCGTCGCGAAGACTGAGAGCCTCGTTTCCCTGTCGCCGGTTTCTTCATCCCGGCGACAGGGAAAACCTCGACAGGCTCCATAAAGTGGACAACACGCCTGTTTTTCGGCTAGGCCGCAGATATGGTCGCAGATACGAAAACCGCTGAGAGACGCAGCAGCCCCGGGAATCGGAAGGCCTCCTCTTCCCCCGTGCCGGATGATTCGCACATTGCCCGCCTGTGTGTGGAAAGCGGTCTGAAAATGACCGGCCAGAGACGTGTCATCGCACATGTCCTGTCCATTGCCGACGATCATCCCGACGTCGAAGAACTCTATCGCCGTGCTTCCGAGATCGACAGCCGCATCTCCGTGGCGACCGTTTATCGCACGGTGCGTCTCCTTGAGGAGAAAGGCATTCTCGAACGCCGCGATTTTGGCGGTGGACGGGCACGCTATGAAGCCAGTGACAGCGGCAACCACTACCACCTGATCGACGTGGATAGCGGCCGTGTCATTGAATTCGAGGACGACGAACCGGTCCGTCTTCTGGAGCAGCTGGCTCAGCGTCTGGGATTTGACCTCGTCTCCCATCGCATCGAGCTGTTCGGCCGTCGTGCCGAGCCCGAAAACAGGAAAAAATCTCCTCCCGAAAACAGGAACAAGAGCGGATCATGACCACCAAACTGGATGGCACTCCCATTTCCGCTCCACATGCGCTGGCCAGCAGCGAAGAAACCCTGCGTCAGATGGAGACGCTCTCCACCCTGTCCCTGAACCGCGAAGGCGGGTTTCAGGAACTGCGTGGTGGCACGCTGGGTGTGCGCATCGCCGAGACGGAGGAGGAGCGCGACGCTGCTCAGGCCCTGCGCTATCGCGTCTTCTTTGAAGAACTCGGCGCCCATCCTGACGAGCACGCCTTCCGCACCAAGCGTGACGTCGATGAATTTGACGAAGCTGCCGATCACCTTCTGGTTATCGATCATGACAAGGGCCCCGGTGCCGCCGGTGTCGTCGGAACCTATCGTCTGCTGCGCTCGGATGCCGCCGAGAAGGTCGGGCGTTTCTACACGTCCTCCGAATACGACATCTCGACCCTGACGGAATTTCCCGGACGTCTGCTCGAAGTCGGACGCTCCTGCGTGGCGAAGGAATATCGCGGCCGTTCCGCCATGCAGCTTCTGTGGCGTGGTATTGCGTCCTACATCTTCCTGCACCGGATCGACGTACTGTTTGGGTGCGGCAGTCTGCCGGGAACCGACCCGGACGCTCTGGCCGACCAGCTCACCTACATGCATCACAACCATCTGGCTCCCCCTGCTCTGCGCATTCGCGCGCTGCCGGACCGCTATGTGGAAATGCAGCGCACCGATCCGCATGTGCTGGACTACCGCGCGTGCCTCAACAAGCTGCCGCCGCTGATCAAAGGTTATCTGCGTCTGGGCGGTTATGTCGGTGATGGGGCCGTGGTGGACGAGCAGTTCAACACTACGGATGTCGCCGTTCTAGTGAAAAGCGAACTTCTGGCGGACAAATATTACCGCCATTACGAACGCCGCCTCCGCGACGCTCTCGACTGACAGCTTTCCCGCAGCCGGATCTTGGAGGTTCGGCTGTTTTCTGTTTCAGCCCCTTCGTCAGCCGGACGGTTCTCCCATGATTTCGACGCTCCCTGTCCGCGGCTGGCGGCTCGCCGGACTGATGCTGCTTGCCGGAGCGCTCGCAGCCCTGTCCCTGCCTCCGGTCCATTTCCTGTTCCTGCTGCCCGTTGGACTGATGGTCCTGTATCGCGTGTCGGAGGATGCGCGGTCGTGGAAGCAGGCGGCATGGTGTGGCTTCCTGTTCGGCATGGGCTTCCACACCGTCGGGCTCTACTGGCTGACGAACGCAATTCTGACGCGTGTTCACGAATTCTGGTGGGTCGTGCCGTTTGCGTCTCCCGGCGTTTCGCTGCTGATCGCGCCGTTCATCTGCGTTCCGGCCGTGCTGTGCCGCGTAGTGCCGCCCGGCTGGCGACGGGTGCTGATATTCGCGGGAAGCTGGACCGTCATTGATATGGGGCGCGTCTTCATGTTCTCGGGGTTTCCGTGGAACCCGCTCGGCAGCGACCTTGAACTACCGGGCCTCGCTGGAGACGTCCTAATTCAGCCCGCCGCCGTTCTGGGTGTGGATGGGCTATCGCTGGCCCTCGTGCTCGGCTCACTTGCTCTGTTTCGCGGCAGACGTGCAGCGTTGGCGGTACTGGCCGTCTGCGTGCTTTGGGTCGGTGCGGGCGCATGGCGACTGTCCACTGCAACGCCCCTGAATATCACCAATCCCCGGGCCGTTCTGGTGCAGGGCAACGTGCCGGAAGCGGAAGTCATCAGCCATGCGGATGCGGTCGGTAATTTCCGCCGCTATCTGAGCCTGACGGCACAGGGGGCGCAGAAAGCCTATGCGCAGGGTGGTCGGTCGCCTGTGGTGATCTGGCCGGAATCCGGTTTCCCCGGCCTTCTGGACGAAGATACGCTCGCCCGGCAGATGATCGCTCGTGCCGCAGATGGCGCTCCGGCTCTGGTCGGTTCGGACCGGCAGTCCGGCAAGGACTGGTTCAACAGCCTGATCGCGGTTGCTCCCGATGGCAGCATTGCGGCTATTTATGACAAGAGTCGTCTGGTGCCGTTCGGCGAATACCAACCCTGGATTCTGCCGTTTAACGTGCTGCCCGGTGTTCTGACGCCGGGGCCGGGTCTGAAGACATGGGATCTGCCGGGTCTGGGGCGCGTGGGGCCGATGGTCTGCTATGAAATCATTTTCTCTGGCTCCGTCACGGCCCGCAACGACCGCCCGGACTGGCTGGTGACGATTTCAAATGATGCCTGGTATGGCAACAGCGCCGGCCCGCGCCAGCATCTCGCTACGGGGCGGATGCGGGCCGTGGAAGAGGGGCTTCCGGTTGTCTTTGCCAATAATACCGGAATTTCCGCCATTTATGATGCGACCGGACATGAAACTGCCCGTCTGGGCTGGGGGCTGGCCGATGTTCTGGTCAGCGATATTCCGTCGCCACTTTCCCCGACATTTTTCTCCCGCTTCGGGCGCGCGACGCCCCTCACGCTTGCGATCCTGTGCATGATTCTGGCCCTGTTTCCTGCGATTCACAGGCGACATAGAACGACACAAAAAGGTTAACATTGACAAGCTGTTGTAGTTTTATTAACCATCAGGGCGTGCCAGAAAAACAGTCCTCTTCCTCGGATCGTGCTCGCTCCGAAACCCGCAGTTCCGCTGCGGCCGGGCCTGTAGACGCCCATGTCGGCAACCGGATCAGGCTGCGCCGTACCCTCATGGGGTTGTCGCAGGAAAAGCTTGGCGAGGCGCTGGGCCTGACTTTCCAGCAGATCCAGAAGTACGAACGGGGCGCCAACCGCGTCGGTGCCAGTCGTCTTTACGATCTGGCGCAGATTCTGGACGTGCCGGTCGGCTTCTTTTTCGATGATATGCGGGAGGCTCAGGAATCCCGGACCTTTGCGTCGCGGCCTTTCCCTGAGACTTCCCGGCCTTTCACCCCCGTCTTTGGTCAGTCCCAGCCTTTCAAAGGACCGGTTACGGGGTTTGCCGAAACTCAGGCTGCATTTGGCGATCGTCCGGCCCGAAGCGCTGCATCGCCCCGCCTGTTCGATCTGCCGGTGGACGAGGCCGCCCTGTTCAGCCGCCGCGAGACGGTCGAGCTGGTGCGGGCCTATTACCGCATCCCGGACCCTGCGGTCCGTAAACGGATGCTGGACCTGATCCGCTCCCTCGGCGCGGCAGATCCGAAAGCGGACTGAACGCCGGGTCTTTATTCCCGACGCAGAATGCTGTCATTGACGAAAGACGCCAGCTTTCCAGCCTTGAAGTCGGCGCGCAGACGGTCCTCGTCATACTCGTTCCGCACCCAGTCCATGAACGGCAAACGTCCCTCGGCTTCCTTCTGATAGCGCAGGAAAAACGCATCCAGAATCCCGGTGCGGGAGCGGTTGAAATGCCCGAACCGCCAGTGCAACTGCCCCAGAGCGTCCTGAGCCGTGCCGCCTTCGAACATCAGTACCAGCCCGGATGCCAGACCTGCGCGGTCCGCGCCGGATTTGCAGTGCATGAGCATGGGAAAAGCCAGCGTCTGATACATGTCGTAAAACCGCAGGATACGGTCACGATGCGGGGCGCCCCGGCTTTCGAATGCCATGTCGAGATGCGTCAGCTCCAGTTTTGCGCTGGCCCCGCGTGACAGCGCATCGGAGCCGCATTTGCGATGTCCGCGCAGGTTCACGAGCGTCTTCAGATGCAGTCGCCGTTTCAGGCTCCGCAGCCGCGCGGGCGTCGGATGGTTGCAGCGCCAGACCTTGCCCGGCACGACGGGAGCGAGATTGGTCCAACCGAGCCGGAAGATGGAATGGTCCACGAACAGACTGTCCCACCAGGCGCGCCGCCGTGTGGCAGGGGTCGTGATCCGGCCTTCGAACATGGTAAATGCATCCTTGCTGGGCAGGCCGCTGATCGCGGCGGGAACGCGCTGTGTCCCATCCCGCAAAGGGATGCGTCAACCGCTGAAAAGTGCTATATTGCCTGTCATGCGTTTCGTCTCTTCCCTCTTTATGCTGTCGTTTCTTGCCATGACAGGCTGCGGCTCCATGCTCAGCGGGCCATCCCCGGACATGGCCCCCCTTCCGCCGCCAGGTGCAGGCCCGGGTCACGGATCGCATGCCCATGGCAGCGCCCGTCACCGTCAGGGAAGCGGCGTGTCCTATGCCGATGACGCTCCGGTCATGCCTATGCCGCCGGGTGCGGAAAGTCCTGCGCCGTCCTCCCATGAGACCGACAGCGGGCCATCCTCTGGCGGCATGTCCTTCGGCGGGCAGGGTGGCAGCGTCGATATCGCACCGCATCCGGCAACGCCGGATACCGAAGTGTCTTACGGTAAAAACAATACGCCCAACTGACCGGAGATCTGTCGGGGTTTCTTCATGATTGCGTAACACTTGGCGTGTTAGGGGGTTTGGCTTGAACATGCGCCAAATCCACGCTCTGGAGACTCCGATTATGACTGAGCAGGTCAAGGCAGATATTGCCGAACGACTGCTTTTTCTTGGCATCGGCGCGGCTGAGAAAGCCCATCTGGCCAGAATCCGCCCACAGGCCCTGAGCGTTCTGGGATCTGCGCTGGACCATTTTTATGGCCGGATTCTTAAAACTCCGGCCCTGAACAAGTTTTTTTCCAGCGAGCAGCACCGCAATGGCGCGCGCAGCCAACAGGAAAAGCACTGGAAGCAGATCCTCCAGGGCGAGTTCGGCGCAGATTATGTTGCGAGCACGCGTGCAATCGGGAACACGCATGCCCGGATCGGCCTCAAACCCCAATGGTATGTCGGCGGTTATGCCCTTCTGATCGAAGGCATGGTGACGGAACTGCTCCGCCAGCACTGGCCCCAGCCGCGCCGCAGCGTTCTGGATCGTCTTCTGCGCCGGCCGGCCAAAGGAACCTCCGCTGAGGAAGCGGCTTCCCAGATCGGGCTTCTGATCCGCTGCGGCCTCCTCGATATGGAACTCGGGCTGGAAACCTACACCCAGAATCTGGACGTGCAGGAACGGTCGCGGGCGGAAAACGAGCGCATTCAGAGCCTCGCAGCCCTGTCGGATGCGCTGGCCGATGCACTGGATCGCATGGCAGGCGGTGATCTGGTTCAGCAGATCGATCCGTCGTTGGAAAACGGCTCCAGCCGGATGGGCGGTGCGTTTCATCGCGCCTGCGAAGGGCTCGGACGGATCGTTCATGCCGTTCGCGAGACCTCGGGGGCTGTGGAACAGAGAGCCCGCGAAATCAGTGGCTCTACGGAAGACATCACCGGCCGTATCGCCGAGCAGGTCGATGCGTTGGCGGCTGTCGCCCGTAATATTGCGGAACTGACGTCTTCGGTGAAGGCGGTGGCCGACGAAGCCCGTCAGGCAGATACGACCGTGGCCGATTGCTGTCAGGAAACCGAACAGGGCCGTGAAATTGTCGGCAAGACCGTCGAGGCGATGGCCAAGATTTCGTCGTCCTCCAACCGGATCGTCCAGATCATCGGCGTCATCGACGAGATCGCGTTCCAGACCAATCTTCTGGCGCTCAATGCGGGTGTGGAAGCCGCCCATGCCGGGGATGCAGGACGTGGTTTTGCTGTCGTCGCGCAGGAAATCCGGGCGCTGGCGCAGCGCTCCGCCACGGCGGCTAAGGAAATCAAGTCACTGATCGCCAGCAGTATGCAGGATGTGCAGCGTGGTGTGCAGATGGTCGACGAAACCGGTACGGCCCTCGGCAACATCAGCACGTCGGTTGAGCGTCTGGGAACGGCTGTGGGGCAGATCGCCTCGGGCGCTGAAGCGCAGGCCCAGCGCATCATGGATATCAACGCCAGCACAACGCAGCTTGAGGGCGTGACCAAGAGCAACGCCGCAATTGTCCATCAGACCAGCAGCGCCAGCCAGAAATTGGTCGGCGACGCCGGGGAGCTAACGCGCGTTGTGCGGAACTTCAAGGTCCGCAAAGCCCAGTCCCGCCCGTCACAGCGAGGAGGGCTCCCCTCCGCGCCAAAAATGCCGTCCCAGAACGGCATTCGGGAAAAAGCCTGACTTCAGGTCTCGATCGAGCGGGCTTCGTCAGCCAGCATGACCGGAATCCCGTCCCGGATCGGGAAGGCGAGCTTGGCCCGGGGGCTGATCAGCTCCTGGGTCTCACGGTCATAGGTCAGCGGCCCCTTGGTTAGAGGACAGACCAGAAGGGAGAGGAGGCGGGGATCAAGTTCAGTCGTCATGATTATTCCATGCCTCTCTCAAGCAGATCCAGCAAGAGCCCGGCGCGTTCGTCCAGCGTCATGGCTTCCAGTAGGGACTGCTTTTCCACCGGTGTGAACGGTACAAGCATCGGCAGGACAACCAGCAGCGTCTCATCGTCCATATCCTCGATCAGCGGCCAGCTTGCCTGAAGGTCGCGGGACTCGAGATAGATTTTCAGACCCTCCAGCAGCAGATCGCGATTGATCGGCATCGGATCTTCTTCGACCAGATCCGCGGCGAATGGGGTGGCATCAATGATGCCTTCGCGCCATCCGTGCTCGGTCGGGGTTTCACGGATCAGGCGGAAGCGGGAAATTCCGAGCAGGGTGACGGTGAAGGTGCCATCCGTATGTTCGGCAAATTCCGTGATGCGGCCCAGCGTTCCGGTCCGGTAGAGCAGGGGGTGCTCGTCCGTATCAGGGTCCATGAGTGGCTGGATGACGCCGATCATCCTGCGTCCGGCCAGCGCATCTTCCAGCAGCGCTACATAGGGCGCTTCAAAGACCAGCAGCGGCAAATGGCCGCCGGGCAGTAGTAACGCGCCTGACAACGGAAACAGGCCGACGCGGGGCGGGATATCGGCCAGCGTCAGTTCCGTCAGGGGCGGAGCGCGCCGGGCGGGCTCGTTCGACACGTCGTCAGGCGGGAGATCGGGGGTTTCGGTCATCGGCTCACGAGAACAGAAGGGAAGAGAGTTTGCGTCTTGCGGCCAGCGTATCAGGATCCGTATGTCCCCACGCCTCAAAAAAGCGCAGAAGCTCGGTTTTCGCTGCGCCATCGTTCCAGTCCCGGTCGGTACGGAGAATGTCCAGCAGTGTATCGGCGGCCTGTGCCCGCTGACCGGCTCCGTTAAGGGCGGCGGCCAGTTTGATGCGCAGATCGAAATTATCGGGTTCTGCGGCGCTCTGCTGACGTAGCGTGTCGAGTTCCGAGGCGGCTTTGGTGCCTTCTACATGCAACGCCAGCGCGGCGCGGGCGCCTGTGATTTCCGGATGGGTGTCCAGTTTGGTCGGAACCTGCGAGGAGGCATCTTCGGCGGCTTCCGGCTCGTTCAGGGCAATCAGCGCACGGATCATGCCACCCCAGCCTTCGGGACTTTCCGGCTCCGCTTCCAGAAGCTGTGAGAACAGACCGGCCGCCTGATCCGCATGGCCATCTGACAGTGCCTGACGTGCGGCTGTCAGAATTTCAGTCGCAGGCATGACGTCTCCGGCAAGTTTGAGCAGAGACTCCACAAAGCGGCGGATTTCGCTTTCCGGCTGGGCACCCTGAAAAAGATCCAGCACCTGTCCTTTCCAGAACGCCACGACGACGGGAATGGACTGAAGCGGCAGGCCGAGCTGTTCGAGCTGTGCGGCAAGGGCCTTGTTGGCTTCCACGTCCACCTTGACGAGTTTGACCCGCCCTCCGGCGGCGCGGACGATTTTTTCCAGAACAGGCGTCAGCTGTCTGCATGGGCCGCACCACGGCGCCCAGAAATCGACCAGAACCGGAATTGTGCTGCTGGCGTCCACCACGTCCGCCATGAAGCTGGACTGGTCGGCGTCGATGATGGTGGCGGTTGCGCCTGCCGGGGGTGTTTTGGGGGATTGGTTGATCAGGTGTTCGTCGAATGTGCTGCTCATGGGGGCGGGGACCGTTCGTTGGGAAGACAAGTTCCCTGAAAGATCGGATGTGTGTGCCTGTGGTGCAAGTCCACACCCTGTCGGAGAGGGCGGGAAGCAGATATTGCATCAGAATCGAAAAATCCCTCTTGCGCGGTTCTGCTGATTCGGCCATAAGCCCCTCCACGGAGTGCGGGTGTAGCTCAGGGGTAGAGCACAACCTTGCCAAGGTTGGGGTCGTGGGTTCGAATCCCATCACCCGCTCCAATGAAAAAAAGGCACCTTTGGGTGCCTTTTTTCGTTTCTGCGCTCTGTCACCAAAGTGGTGTTGGGATGGCCTCTTCTTCTCTTGCGCCGGGGCTCTGATTCGGCCATAAGCCCCTCCACGGAGTGCGGGCGTAGCTCAGGGGTAGAGCACAACCTTGCCAAGGTTGGGGTCGTGGGTTCGAATCCCATCGCCCGCTCCAGAAAAAATTCAGCATATTGAAGTGATCAACCAGTCCCTTCCGCAGTGCGGGCGGGGAATTTCCGCTGCATTTTCGAACACTGTTCGAAATTCAGGATGGTCTGGAAAAACGCCGTGCGGGCAGGCGGTTTATCCGGGAAGCCGCCTGTTTGAGATCGTGCTCCCCGGACGAAGTGTTGTTCAGAAGAACTGGATGTGGCTTTTGAAGCCAAGCATTGCGGCGTCCTTGAGGGCTTTCTGTGCACCCGGACGGAAGTAATTCTGGAAGTCAGGCGCGAAGGTCACGCCCCGCATCACATGGATGCGGTATGTGGCTTCCAGAACTTCGCCAAATGTCTGGGGCGTCAGGGAGCCTGCCATGAGCGGCACACCGTACAGGGCCTGAAGCCGTTCCGTTGCGGTCGCGTTTTTGGAAACGCGGACATAGGAGAAGTTGATACCAATCGTATCCAGCGGGCGTGAGGCCCAGAATCCGGTATCGATCAGGCCCGCGAAATATTGCTGGCCACGAAGCTGGGTGCGCGGGCTGTTGGCGTACATACCGCCCAGCAGGATCAGGCCAGCATCGGCATTGCCCTTAACGTGATGGCGCAGCACCATCTGATCGGCCAGAACCCAGGCCGACCATGAATAGTTCACGGTCCGGGGGGGCAGGCCGCTGATGACATAGGGCTGCCCGTTCATGTCATAGTAGTTGTCTTTGTGGGGCGCGTTGTCGATGGCGTAACCAACCTTGTAGTGGCCGGGCAGCTTGTCTTTGCCGAACAGCGGTTCCCACCCGGCTTCGACCGGGATTGCTTCGCCATGGATGTCTCCGCCGTTGAACTTGAAGCCCGTGCGGTACTGCGCGTTGCCGTAAATCCCGGCCTGCGCGAAATAGACACCGGTCTGAATGTAGGTGCTGACGGTCGGACGGGTCCGGGCGCGGAAGGCCCAGCCCGCATCCGGGTAGGATGAATGGGTCGTGTTGTCTGACGATGCTTTCGGGTTTCCGCAGAACGCATTGTTCTGGAAGGTGCAATACAGCGGATTGGACGAGAAATCGTTCAGGAACGGGATACGCCCGGCCGCAAGGTCCACGCGGCCCTTGGCGATTGTCTCTTCAGCATAGGCATAGACGAGATGGACGACTACGTTGCCGCCTGCGCCGTAGATTTCGGAGCTGGGGTTGAGGTTATCGCCGAACATGCGGCTGCCGGGGATACCGTACCGGCCCACGACAAGTGCATGGGTCGAGAAGCCGCGGACATTGGCGAGCTTTTCCCAGTCGATATCGTTCTCAAGACTGTACTGGCCAGCGTTGCTGCTGCCCTGTTTCAGACCATAGCCCGGTGTCGGGCTGGTGATGGCGCCGGAAAACTCGTTGGTGGTGTCCATCGTTAAGGCGATGCCACGGTCGCGCAGCCAGGTATTCCAGCCGAACGGGTTCGTCAGAAGAGCTTCGGGTTTTGGAAGGGGAGGAACCCATTCATTGCCGAAATAGATCTGGTTCAGAGGCGTGTTGACGCGTTCGCTGGAGAGTTCCGAGTTTTCGGACGGCCAGATGACGGGCGGAATTCCCTGCTGTGGGGCTGTGACCTTGATCTGTGTGACTTTTGCGTCAGGGCTATAGGCCTGAAAGGTCGAGAGCGTCCGGTCTGAAGCGGATCCCGTGCTGGGTGTTGAGGAGGTCCCTGAGGTGTTCTGGGTCCCAGCACTCTGGGCCATGACGCAGGACGGAAGAATTGTGGCCAGGCAGAAAGCTGCGTGGAGATGAACTCGAGACAATCCGCTGATTCCTTGGAAAAGCAGGTTAGCGTCTCAGAGGTAACATATATTTACCGGTAAAGAACATAATATAATGTTACTTGTATCATAAATCCCCACAAATATATGTGATATCGAACAAAAACCCCCTACCTCTGGGGGAAGCAGGGGGTTTTGAAAGCGTACCCATCAGGGTGTCCGTCGGGGGCACGCCATGGGCGTTCCTCCGACGGAAGTCAGGGGTTTACTTGGCGGCGGCGACCGAAGCCATGATGACTTCGCCTGCGGCGGCCTTGTCAGCCCAGCCCGTGACCTTGACCCACTTGTTGGGTTCCAGATCCTTGTAGCGCTCGAAGAAATGCGTGATCGCTTTCTTCGTGATTTCCGGCAGGTCGTCCACGGAATGGACGTTCGTGAACTGCGGGTGGACCTTGTCGTGCGGGACGCAGATGATCTTTTCGTCCTGTCCGCTTTCGTCTTCCATCTTCAGCATGCCGATCGGGCGCGCACGGACCACGGCACCCGGCACGACGGCGGACGGCGTCAGGACAAGGGCATCAGCCGGATCGCCATCGGCGGCCAGCGTGCCCGGAATGAAGCCGTAGGCAGCCGGATAGGCCATCGGCGTGAAGAGGAAACGGTCCACGACGAGGGCGCCGCTGTCCTTGTCCACTTCGTACTTCACCTGCGATCCCTGCGGGATTTCGATGACGACGTTGATGTCGTTGGGCAGGTCTTTGCCGGGCGAGATCTTGGAAACGTCCATGATGTTCATGTCCTGAACTGTTTGGAGAGGCGGGGATATTACCGGCGCCTGTGGTCCCTGCCCAGAGCGGAAAGGGGGGAAGTCCGGTCTGGCGGCGGGAAGTGGGCATAAAAAAACTCCCCGTGCCGTGGGGCAGGGGAGTTTTTGCGAAAATCCGGGTCCTGCGGGCAGGGCTCAGAGCATCGGCTGTGCGGCCTTGACGGCGGCGTGGCAGGCGGCGCGGCGGTCGTCTTCGTTCGTGTAGGCCACGAGGTAGAAGCGCTTGCCGTTGCTGTCGAAGTAACCGGCGGTGCCGAGCGCGTAGTCGAAATTGCCGACCGTCTGTTCGGTTGCCTTGTACTTCTCGCTCAGCCCGTAAAGAACCGGGTTGCCTTCGTCATAGGACACATACTGCTGCTCGACGCAGTAGTTCATGATGCCAGCGAGGTTGGCGGGCGAAACGCCCGTGAAGTCCTTGCTCGGCGTGCCCTGAACGGTTGGCGGGGGCGGAGGGGACTGTTCCTGTGCCATGGCGGCCTGGGAAGCCAGACCGAGCCCGAGGGCGAGGCCGAGGACGGGCACGATACGACGAAACATCACGGTATCCTTAGTTCTGAAACCCAGTAGGTCTTAA
>Ga0157363_1003038_pt1 | contig 15011 bp, 4 predicted proteins | sample AttsexASBM1_FD_111477 | JGI IMG/M metagenome (GOLD analysis project Ga0157363, IMG submission 111477) | Fungus gardens microbial communities from leaf cutter ant in Ribeirão Preto, State of São Paulo, Brazil - Atta sexdens ASBM1 | ecosystem: Host-associated > Fungi > Mycelium > Unclassified ...
ATTAATAAAAGTAATAAAACATTATAAAAAGTAATTGTGCTAATATTAAAAAGAATTCTAACAAAAATTAAAACATTTTATTAAGATAAAAATGATTATTTAAAGCTTCAACTGGCTTAATTAAAAAATATATATCTCTTCGCTGTAAAAGGATTTGAAAATATTTCTTATTCAAGTTGAACTACGTGAGTTTTTAATTTAAATTAAATTACTCGCTTAAGATTTTAATAAAGCTTGTGAGTATGAATGGAACAACAGGAAGTTTTCATTGAAAGAGAGGATATTCTAAGAATTGAATGAGCATCTGCTCATATCTGAAGACTCACAAATCGAGATGAACGTTACGTTTAGCATCTGTAGTTCGTTGCCAGTAAGAATTAAAGGTTGTTGACTCAAGCCGGATAGGTAATCACATAAGATAAGCAAGGCCGATTAACTGATGCAAGGCGCGGCTCCACGTCGTGGCTTCCTCGCCAGCTCTCGTTCTCATCTCGATCGACCGCTTTTACTGCAAATTGCTTCCTCGATGAGATATAAGATCTACGTACGCACATCGAGCGTAACCAACGCGCTCATTAGGAAAAACGAGTGGAAAAAGCGGTCGGTCAACCGATGCACGCGATGTGCACAGCGAACATGGGCAATTCAATCCACGCAGCAACGCCTGTAAAACGCTCAGAAAGCGCTTATTTCACTTGTAAGCGCTTTCTGAACACTTTATAAGCATTGCTGTACGATGCACCCCATGCGCCGCGATGCAATAATTATTGTGTCACACATTCTTTCTTAAGAAAGTAGCACATTAATTTATTTTATTATACGTCCATCGGCCAATCTTTACCAACGTACGAGCTGGTTTGGACGGCTTTCCATTCTCGATCACCTACGGTCGACTGGATTTTTAACACTGCAATGTACAAACAAGCCACCAATCATCGAATTAGCTCATTTGCAAATATAAATTTGTTAATTATTATATATAACCCGTCTCGTTGAATCGACAAAAAAATGCTTAATAATAATAAAATCATTAAGTTGGGGAGATAATTCCATCTGCAGGAGAAATGGAATAAGTGCATCAACTAGTACATGTTCGCAAGATAGATTAGATGAGATATAATACTTTTATCAATGAAGGCGAGTTATAATAAACCGTTTTGATACACTATCGATAATGCCTTAAAAACCTGATTGGCCTCATACCTTTCATCCTATCGAATAGTTAAAAGGCGATGAGGTGGTATGTACGAATCATTGCATTGCTCGAGCCTTTTGCTTCGAAAGGAAAATTAATTGTCTGTAAACGATCTTTCAGCGAGGCTACCCGCAAGTCTAATCAATATTTAATGTAATTATTTGTACATATGAGCGAGTTATTCTCTGATATAATATAGTGTATCATATACAGTGAGAGCAAAAAGTATTCGTAGGAAATTTGTTATAAAAAAAGTCTTATTTGTAAAAAATAAACATTAATTAGCAATTTTATGTAATGAATACATTCTGTACATAAATAAACAAGCTTCATGTATTCCTGATTTTAAAAGCTAAATTTCTCGTTTGTACGAATACTTTTTGAGCATTCAACAATACAATTTTCAATTTTCGCTTTTCTCAAATGATATATTTTGTATAATTAATACGTATCTTTTTGATATATATAATTTTAAGAAATATAACATTTATTTTATTCTTTATGAATAAATTGTTAATTATCCAATAAGAAATGATCATCAATTAAACGTCGAATCGACGTCAAATTAATGTTGAAATCATCGTATTTATATCGATTCGACATCAATTCGATGACTTATTTCTCGCTGGATAATATTTACTTTTTAAAAATAAAGTTTTTTAAAAAATATTTTCTCTGTACAAATACTTTTTGCACTCACTGTATGTATAGTATATTATAATAATAACATTGCGGTACTGGCGAAATACGTAAAAAAAAAATGCTATGAGTTTTTAGAATGTGAAGATATTAATTAGACGACATAAAAAATTAATTTGTTAGATGCAATAAAAAAATACTGATTATTAGTAAGAGAAAAACATTTTTTTATCTTTGATTACTTAAATATTCAATTTTTATCTTCATTTGAAAAGTTAAGTATGCGTAAATCCTCTATTTTGGAATACTTTTAAAAAAGACTTAAAGTTGAATTCTACTAGATTGATTTATTAGATTTTGTCTTGTAATTAACATTCAGTTTATAGATGTAGTCAAATCATATTTGAGGAACAGTAAAATTCGTTTGTATAATTCTCTCTCTCTCTCTTCCCCTCCCCCTCTCTCTTTCTCTCTCTACTTTATTTCTTTGCTAGAAATGACGTACTTAGCATTATATAGACTACATATAAAGAGATAATATATTATATCAGAAATCAAACTAGAATTCTCTTAACAGCAAGAGGGAGTTTAATTTAATTTCAGACCAATCACGAGAATAGAAGCTTATCGAAACAAATTATTATAAACCGACATATATGTCCTTTTTTCTCTTTTCTTATTTACATGATATCGTATAACTGCCAGATATTTCTTGACGTGTTTGTCAGTTATGTGTAAACAAACATTTTTGCGGCTTTACTATCTATTCGTCACGGTCATCTCCTGATTGTTATTTTAAAATTCTCTCACGAGTATTAAGTTTCATAGAACAATTAATGGCGATGCCTATCGAAACTTTTTAAATATTAATTCGGCGTATTACCTTTCGAGAGAATGGGTACATCCTGTAGGAAGACAATACGGCTGTAAAAACACGAATTTTGTTCTAGAATCCGGATAAAATTATCTATGTTTCTCTTTCTCTCTTTCTCTCTCTCTCTCTCTCTCTCTCTCTCTCTCTCTCTCTCTCTCTCTCTAAATTTATCTGAGCTATTCATAAATGAGGAAATAAAGTAAAATTCTCATTATATGCTCATATGAGCATATAAAAAGCTTATTTCTTTTGTAAATCTAATTTTTAAGATTTCTCGTAATTTACATCTGATTATTGTATTTATCACTTCCTTAATTTAAATTAAGAAAGATATTATTAATAATTAAATAATGAAAATATTTTCCAAAACTAAGTTTATGAGATTATGGCAGTGTAAACTATTTTTTTAGATAGTGATGCGTTTATATATATATAATATATATATATAATATATTATGATATATTAAATATTATATTCAATATATTATAATAATTTATAAATATATATTACATACATAATAATTTATCATATTTATTATATGTTTAATATAAAATAAAACATAAATTAATTGTATACAATTAAGCGACGTCTACAATGAGATTTTAATGCATAAAGCTTTAAGCTCAAAGCCGTAACAAATTGACCAATCATAATCAATTTTATTATTCTTCTCACATTCGGTGATGATTAATTTTTTACGACTTAAGGCTTAAGCCTTAGTTTTAAAATGTCTTAAAATTTCACGTCGCTTTATGAACGCAATCCGCGTGAGGATTAATGCCCGTTTCTATCAATGTAGTTTAATTTTAATCTTGGCTCAACAAACTCTGCATTTTTTTCTAGTTCTAAGAATTAAAGAAAGATGAAAATTAAATTGAACCAAGATTAACGTTCTACATTGATAAAAATGGATATTAGAGACAGTTGGCGAGCCGCAAGAAATATCTCACGTTCGCGCCAGTGTTGGCTAATTACGGTTGGCGAGCGGAGCTAACAATTTTCCTCGTCGCCGGTCGCGCCTGGTCGTCGTCGAACTTCGCTAGGCTATCAGACAACAGCCCAACAGGCATGACATCGCGAATGTAGGCGATCAACACCGCGACGCGACGGCGGCGGAAGCTCTCTCGGGTGATTTCGGGCAGACGGACAGGCGCGAGGGTGATGCGGGGAGGGTGAGGAAGACGAGGAGAGCCGGGGGAGGACGTTACTCGGCATTCGGCTCGGTTCGGGTGGGGCGACGACGGTGAGTCGGGACCGACCGAGGCGACAAGATTCTCGCAGTGCCGAACCCCGTCGTTCGCCTCGCATTGTCTCATATCGTTTGTATCTTCCGCATCTCAGACGCCGCAATAATAAGTATCTCGCATCTAACGTTCACGTTAATTATCGCTGCAGCGCCGTATCGTATCCAACTTCGCGTCGTCGCGGAGTACAGCGTGAAGGTGTCCGCGCTCGCGCGCGTGTTTGTGCCGTCGCGCCGTTTCTTCGTGTGTCACGCGCGCGACTCCCTGTAGTCCCTGTGCGACGATTTGCCGTCCAGCTCCTCTGTTTTACCAGAAGAATTTACAATTAATCAAATTAACGTACTCTCCCGTCAGTTTACGCGCTCGCGAATCGACCACGTGATACCCGCGTCGTCGCCGCCACCGCTGAAAATCGGGCGCCTCCTCGTTGCAGCGTGCGCGACCGAATTCGGAAGTCCGCTCGTCTTCTCGCGCGACGCGATTATCACCGTCGCCTTCTACGGATCTCTCAATTCGCCGCATCGGCAAATCGATCCGGGTTGATTGGAGCGCAAGCCGGAGAATCTTGTTTCCATTGTTGGAAATTCTCATTTCTCATCTTTGTCATCATCATTCAAGGAAAAAGAATTCGACGGAAACGAATCATCCTGGAAGCGACCATGGAGAACGGAGTCCGTAACGACCTACTGGAAGTCGGGCAGGCCGAGGTCGCCGCGGGAGATGAAACGAAAATCTTCAGGAAGAGACTATATAATGCCAGAGCCGTCGATCTCTCACTAGTACCGCTGATGCAGGTAAGCTTATTATGTAATGCTCGAGCGGGTCGTTGGCGCGACTTGACACGTATGTGCGAGCGAACCTCGCCTCTCGGCCCATTTGCGGCGCGCCAGCCGACGGATGGGAGAGGGAATGGAACTGAGAAGGGGTGAACTCGGCGGACTGGAGTCGTTCAACCCTCTCGGCTGGCCGGAGACTGCGGTGGAGGTCGACACCCCGCGTCGCCGGCGACAATCGATCCACGATCGATTCCCCATGCCCGGACGATGATTCGTGTGCTCCGACACGAACTACGAAGCGCGAATCTGAAAGCTGCGAAATGAAACGTCAACGTGCTTCTCCCTTTCTTCCCCTCTCGCGCGCACGTACACTGTTTACCTCGTCTCTGTCCTTCGCGTGTCTGTCGCGTCCTACATCGACTTTAGTACAAATATTATTATATTGACGCAGACGTGCGGGCACTCATAATACATTGACGGATGTCTAAGGCCCGGTTCTACTAATGTAAAATTAACTTAATCCTGGTTCAATTTATTCTTTATCTTTTTTTAATTCTTAGAATTAAACAGTAAATTAAACTGAGATTAAAGATAATCTTATTTTGAAATTGGGTCTAAAGCTGATGGTATTCATAAAGACGGTATTCATAGTCGATCCTTATTTTAAAATTATCAGTAATGTCTTAAGATGTTACAGTTCTCTGATTTTTATTCTTAGAATTAAATATTAAGTTGAACTGAGATTAAAGATAATCTTATTTTGGTGTAATTGGGTCTAAGGCTGATATTCATAATGGCGGTATTCATATAGTCGAATCTTATTTCAAAATCATCTTAAGTAATGTTTTAAGATGATAGTTCTCTGATTGACTTATGACATCTTAAGGCAATCTCAAATATAAGAATCGACTATGAATAACGATTTAACTGATTCGATTTTTCAATGCGAATTTATAATTCTCCTCAACAAAATAATAGAATTGCGAATAACTTTGACAGATCTACAGATTCTAATTTGTAATGGCAATTAATTTTTTTTCCTTGTCTCAATTGTTTAAATTGGGACTGCTATCAGTCTCACACAAGTGAACTAATATAATCGAAAAAAGATTTAACAACTTCTTTCGAATGTTTCTAAATATTTTTTTATTTTTTTATATTAACAATATAAGTAATAGAAAGAATATATAAGATTATAAAATTCGCACAAATAACAAGTTAAAAAAGTTAATATATATATATATATATATATATATATATATATATATAAATCGACTGTAATTAAATTAAATTAGAACAATAATCATAACATGTTTTGGCCGTTAGTTTGAGTCTTCAGATGTCATAAAAGAGCATAAGTATTGTACATCGAATAATTGTAATGATAGAGAGATAGAAAAAATATACATACATTGTGCAATGCCCGATGAGCTTACAGAGTATGAAATTGCTCGTAAACGATCGGAAGATTGATTGTTGATAAATTCGATAATCTGATAAGAATGCAAACATGATAGATATAATTAATCTGTAATAATACAAAATACAAGCAAAACCGTTATTTAAATAAAAAAAGTTTATTTTTATATCTTAATTTTTTTAACTTGTTATTTGTGTGAGGTTTATAACCGACTCTTATATGTTCTTTCTATTATTTATATTTTTAATTTGACATCAAGAGTCCTTGATTAATTTATTTTTAATTTTTTATAATCTGCATAACTATTAAATGAGAATGAAAGCTTCTTTATTTATGTCTGGAATAACTCTCAAATTAATCCATTCACAGTATATACAGTGTTCTTCTTAATTATTGATATATTATCACTTGTATACAAAATGACTAAACTGAGTCAAAAAATCTACTATTTTGCAATTTTTTTTTTAATTATTCAACGAGTGTTGAAATAAGACAATTTTAAGATATCTTTAATAAGAATTCTTGAAGAAACATCTTTAAGATATTTCCTAAAAAATTATGGAAGATATCTTAAAGTTGTTTTGTATGTTGATTTCATCTGCTTATTTTACCGGCAATCTTTAGAAATATAATATTTCATTAACTTGCGAGAATTGTAAAATGGTGGAGAACTCTTCGATTTAGTTCCTCGGTTTAGTTCACTCTACCTACATACGAGCGTTGTATCAATAATAAGGGGATATCCTGTATATTGCGACTCCAATTTGAGTCAGAAAAAAAATCCATTATAAGAAAAAAACGAATGAATGATCTTAGTATAGAAAAACAAAATTTGGATGCAAATCGTAAATTGAAAACACGAAATATTTAGCATTTTTTTATTTAAATATTGCTTATATAATGAATGCAGAACCGGTTTAAAAACAAGAAATATTTTAATTCTATTCATTATCCTATTTAATGTTTTTTTGATGAAAATTATTATGACAGCTTGAACATTGGATTTCTCTCTCAAAAATCACGATATACAATTATAAAATAAAATAATATAGCGAATATTTAAAACGAATGTAGATATATTAAAAAATGAATAATTCAGAATAATTATATTGTTATAATATTTTTTATTTCATCTTAATTTACTTTGTAAAAACTTTGTCCCACGATTTTTTAAAATTAAATTGTTTCTTTAAAAGAATTTTTGAAAGAAAAGAATTAAATAAAAACTTTTTTAAGAGCTTATAATATATGATAATTTTCGGGTCTTATAATATATAATCTTTTATTTATCAGTTAATTTTAAACAATCTTCAACGATATACATATTCGATTAAAACTGTCAATATATTAGAATGAAAATTGCGAAAATTAATTTAAGTAAAATAATCTTCCTTCGATATCACATAAGAGAAGATCCACTTTAAAACTAAAGAATTTGCAGATTACAGAGATGATATTTTCTGTGTATACATTTGCGTTGCTGTGTGATTTATTATGTATAGTCACACGCATGATATGTCAATCAATCTTTTTATAAACAGATCATCTTGCGCTACTTCCGAGATTGCAGCCTTCGAGAAAGAACACTTTTTTGCCGTGTTATCAAATCGGAATATTTATCACATACAAACGTGTATGTGAACGATAACGGCGATTAGATAAGTGAAATCGAAGAATCTATCTAGAAATTGTGCGGACTTGAGCAATCTCGAGATCGTATTTCTAATTTCTTTGGTCAAGATTAATTGCTCGATTGCGAATCGAAACTGATAATTTAATAGTAAAATTGTTCATATTTATACATTTTATTCCCATAGTTAAATTTAACACTACAGATTTAACAGTGTACATCAAAATCCGGCGAGATGAGAAACTCGTGATCATTTTTGTCAACTTCAGTAAATTGTACTGTTAAATTCATAATGTCAAATTATATTTAATTTGAGTTATTTTTAATCCATAGATCGCCACTACTCTTATTAAATATATCGTTAAAACTAAAAAATTAATGATAATTAAATTTATTGTTAATTTGATTAAAACAATAGAGTCAAACAATTTAACTCAAGAAAATGTATTAAATTTGACTCAAATTGTTTATTACTTACTAACGCATACAATTTATTTACTAAATGCATACGTTAATATGTTAACGATGTTTATTTTTGAAACTAATCACAGAAATGGATTAGTTTACATTTTGATATAGATGGAAGTTAAAAATAACAAAATGTTATTTAACTTAAGAGATTATATATCATTGCTCCTTTGAAATCTCAGTGTATAATGAAGACAGTAAATTAGAATAAGATATATAAAGATATATCAAAAGAATAAAAGTACAAAGTATATAACACCTGGAAAATCGGAAAAAGTCAAGGAAATTGAAATAGAAAATTGAGAAAAGGGGAAAATATAAAAGATTAAAATTTTGAACTTTGTTCAATTGCATTAATTGCTCCTATTCCAAATAATTTTTATAATTTTTTAAATATTATATCTGACGTTTATTATAGACAAATACCTTCAAAACTCGTGCACTTTAAACGATTTTCGAAAAATAATAAAAATTTATTTTTATTTCAGTAATTATATTTGATCGCTTTTTTTCGTCATAACTGCATTCTTTTTTCTAATACTAATTTTTTATTTTTTATTGGTTTGAATTTGCCTCTAAAATCTTATTATATTATTAAGCTTCTTTTGCGTTTTTAATAATATGAGCTAGCTTTCTTACAATACTTGATTCTAAATATTACAATTTTTTACATATTTTATTATGTTAAGATTTTTACATATTTTATATTGGTTATGGAAATTTCTCATTTTTATCTGGAAAACCTGGAAAAGTAAGGAAATTTTAAAATTAATTTTCTGTAGCAACCCTTAATAAAAAAAAAATATATATATATATATACCTTTCTTTCTTACTCTCGTTTTGACAAAATTGCTCGTCAGATTCTGTTATAGGTCGATATTTATAATCGTTTCTTGTTTTAAGACTGTCTTAAGTAATATCTTAAGATGTTAATGCAGCTATTTGATTATAACATCCTAAGATTACACTTAAAAATGAGAATCGTCTATGAATATTGGCCATAAGGTCTCTATATAGTAATCCGTTATTGGATTTTTCATAAAACATTTGATGACGGAGATACTACAGCACTTCCGTGAAACATTATGACGAGATTTACTTTGTTCGTAACGAAATGCCGTAAAATATCGCAGAATGATTCGTTTTCGCGATATTTGTTTGATTGCAGGTGTGGATAAAGAGCGTTCTCATTTAAACGCTGTTTTTTCGCTTAAGTGCGTGCGCCGCATGTATCGAACGCAACTGCACTTCGATTCGATCGCGTCGCCGCGGCGAGAAGGGAAGCGAATGGAAAGGGCAGAATTTATAAGGAACGACAATTATTAAATTAGCATAACGGGTGTTTGCGATCGACAACGATCGACGGTGACGTTGGCTAATCAGTCCCAGTATGTATTAATTTACTGGCCACAATTTCAATGAAAGGTGATATTGATCACGTGTCTTGCCGCACGGCATTGTCTACTTTGTTGCAAGATACAATATTTTAAATTGCATATATATACGTATGTCTTTATATATTTGTCCTTTGCATTTCTATTTTATATATATAAAGATAATAGAAAATTATATGTAATATAAAAAATATATAATAAAAATATTAATTACTAATAAATATGTAATTTAATGCAAAAAATACACACACACACACACACACACACACACACGCGCGCGCGCGCGCGCGCACGCACGCACGCATTCAAATAGAGAAACAATTTTAATTTTGTGTGTATTAAGTGTATTAAGTATATTGTGATAAATATTAATAATATAATATATGTATATGATATTAATATAATTTATGTATATATTCCATTTTGTCTGCAACAAAATTTTCCTAACTCAGTTATTGAAACTTTGCACAAATGCTCTCTCTTATTCTAATTATATTTATTGCATCGATTAATTATATTACCTCAAATGAAATTTAAACGAAATTTTAACCCCGTTTCAGATGTAAGTACATATATGTGTATACGAAGCATAAATGGTTTTCGCGACTGAATTTACGTAACGAATATCACTCATATTCCTTTCTTGGTTCTTTCTTTACGTAGACATGAAATGGAAATATACGTTGCATAAAGAGAATTATATTTTTCAAAAATTTCTTAAGTACAAAATTACGTAATAATGTTTTCTTACAGTTTTTATTTCAGTGTCCATTACTTTCCATATTGTAGCATAAAGATAAGTCCACGATAAAAATGTTCAACATGTATTACGAACCATCAAAATATGAATGACATTAATATCATGACTTTTAAATGCTTCGGAAATTTTATCATATATCGATGCGCATATGGTAGAAATAATTTCCACGGTCGAAAGTGTCACGCGATAAGATAATTTACTTACGTGTTATAGTGAAAAAGAAAGTAATCAATGATGTCATTAACATATTTTTTTAATTTGCATTAGATTTAAATTGAGTTATCAATTTTTAATAATTTAAGTATAAATTAATTTAATACTCGCAAACATTGAATAAAAAAAAGACGTATCATTACGTGTTTATTATAGATAACAGATCGTCAAAAGTTTGATAAAAAATCAGATATTTGAAATATTTAATTTTTAATAATAATTTTATGTGTTAAAAACATCTCACAACTGGCATTGAAAATCTATTTCCTATTAAAAGAGAGACAATTTTTTCACAGCAATTTTTGTCTAAAATCTGCCTAAAATTAGATTTTATCAAAATTGTGTTGCAAAATTAATATCAGAACATTTAAAAAAGTTTAATATAAAAAGGTTTAACGGAGAAAAGAAAATAAAGTTCAATAATATCTATTGATGTATGATTACGAAGAAGTATCAGTCACTTGTTGAAAACTCGTTTTCAATCAAAGTTCGGATATGAAGTTATACCGAAACTTTATAGCTTAAGAAAACCGCTACTCTTGTATGAGTTTCTTTCTCTTCATATGAATACTTTCAAACTGTTTTATCTCATTTTGTGGTCGCCGCACCGTCGCCATACCTACCATCGTGAGCTTTTTAATACTCTCGTATCGTACACCCACGCATCGCTCACTCCTTCGTTCTTCAAACGATCATTTGTGTCTAGAATGACGTCACCTTCTCGCCTTCTGCATCTCCGAACAACGAGATTGCTCTCAGAGCAATGGCACAGTTATCGATTGAACGTCAGGCCACAGCGTGATAAAGCGTATTATAGAGTTGCTTACATAGTATTTTGATTGAAAAATGTTATCGGTACAACTGCTCTCGAGATAATAAACCATTTCGATCTGAGAAAAGTAGCGTTGCAAGGAAGATAACGGTGAGCTAAATAGTGCTATATAATAATTCTTGATCTTGAAATATTTGCATTTTTACAACAAAATTAATCGCATTATGCTTCCGTTAATTTTGCAAACGCTTTTCTCCGAGATGGCATTTCCGACACTTTTCTCTGAGATGTCTTTAAGCGTGATATTCGGCTTTAAGATAGATGCGTAGATATGATTAAGGCAGCGATGCCTTAATGTGTCCTTAATCGTGTTTAAACATGCCAAACATGTTTACGCATATTATGCAATACTGAAAATCTCGAGATTCGTGCAGATGCAGAGCACACACACGCGATAAATGGGGATGGTGAGATGATGCCGGAGAAGAGAAGTGGACGATGACCGACTTCGCGACAAATAAGATTATCGTCGTCGCCAACGTTATTAAAGACCGAGCTTTCGAACTTTTTTGAATGTATATTTTCTTGGCGGTTCGCGTGTCAGCTAATTCACCATGCACGAACGATAAGAGCGGTCGAACGTTTTTTTTTTGTTTAGATAAGGCAAAGTTATCTATATAGATAAGTACAAAACTACATTAACGCAACTAACGATCGATCGTGACATAGATCTTGAAGAAATTCATATCATTGGTCGCTGATAAATAACAAAAATATCGAAGAAAAAAATACGATTAATTTTCTTGAGATCTCATTAATGATTCGCATAAACTAAATATAATAAACTCTAAATATTGGGTTGTCCGAAAAGTTCGTGCCGATGTTGAAGGAAAATTGAAACGCAGAAAATTTAAATTTTAATATACATTCATTAAATTATATAGGTTAATCGACACGAACTTTCCGGACAACAATATAATAAGCATAATTTAAAATGTTCGAATTTATAGTATGTCAAATAAAGAATATCATTTATGATTCACGTCGTATTTCATATTTTCTTTGGAGAGCGAATTTCCAATCCCACTCATCTCTTTTTTTTTTCGTTGAAAATAAGATTTGAGATCTTTGAATTGTTTGAATTTTTCAAAAGTTTTGAATTCGTCAAGGAAAAAATTTTGACGGATTAAAAACGCAAATAGATTCCAAGATGACGATACATAGAAATGAAACTTCAAATATTTTAAAAAAGAAAAAAGAACACCATTTTAATCGAATATGTCTAATATCTACATGTATCTATTTCGATCTCACGCGAGAGATTTAAAAACATTTTTTTAATTTTTTAAAATTTATGTATTAAATTGTACATTATTTATGGAAAGTTCGAGGATACATTGGGTCGATACATAGCTTATTTCGAGTTTATTTCGAGGGGGACTAAAGTTACAACGGAGGTTTACGTGACGTCGCGTCGGCTCAAGTCTGCGTTTGTATTTTTTGCCGATGTTATTCTCGTGTATGTATGTATGTATGTATGTATACTGTAATATTCCGCGGCGGAATATTACATACACACGTATACGGTCTCTCTGGCGATGCCAATCCGAGTGCGGCATCTCTTATTTACCCGAAATACCAGAAGAAGGTCGCTCGCCTATATGTATAGCATCACGAAAGTGAAACGAGAGAGTCGACTCGACTAACGGCATCTCATTCTTTCTTACGTCTATATTGCTCTCGTCCGAAAGGTTAATGCGTACGGATTGCATGTACATATGTACATACGTCATAAATCGAAAATGCTTGTCGTGAAGGCGAGATGTGCTTTCAGGACCGCCTGCTATAATAATTAATCCCGCCAGACACCCGGTTGAACCGGCTTTGATATACAATACGTGCTGTGACTCGCGCAAAAAGTGACTCGTGGATTCGCACATTTAGATTGCAGCCACGATGACGTAGGCGCGGAACGATCGATAGACCGTGAAAGGAAACCGTCAATGCGTTCGTCTACGTGCTTCCATTATCGGGTGGTACAATGACTTCTTATCGAAACTTGTAATTAGCGGTAGTACACGCAACGTGATCCGATTTTTATTGTTAGCTTCTCGAAAAGTTATTGCTCTTAAGAATTTATAGCAATGTAGATATTGAAGGTTTTATTATTCAGCAAATTTTATGAGTTCTCTTATCCACACGCGTTTTATGTTTCAAAAACAGTGAAATGTTTATATTTAACTATATGTATATACTTGTTGTTGAAACATGCGATGTTGATGAAAGACCCGATATCAAGATTGCGACGAATATAAAGATTTCATAAACACATTCTTTCGTGAAGGAATGTAACTCTACAGAAATTTAGTATTTATTTTACAATTAATTGTTTGCATTATTTAATTTATATTAATTAATGAAATATTTTTGGAAATTGCATTTAAAAAAAAAACCTTTCGATTTTGAATTTTAATATGATTATTAAAATTATAGCTTGTTTCTGCCGTAATATTTTTATAAACGAATAAGAAAATTTGACTCGTATAAAAATAGATAGATATCGAGATAATAATGATGAGGCTTGAAATGTTGTTATGAAAACTTAGCTTTTCCTCTCTCTTTATCATTCATTTTTCATTGCTTGTAACTCTTTAATAACATCGCCTTGACTTTCAAAGTCAAATAACAAAGGTGAAGTCTGTAGTCTGATATATATGAAATAACAAATTACGAAGAAAATATATTCAATGCAAAAAGATAAAAGTCTATTTACTCGTTTTTATTCAAGTTCTCGCGTTATTGGAGAAGTTAAAACCGTGACTTTTTCTCGCTTTCGTAATTTTCATAGCGAACGGTAATGCAGTAACGATGATTCTATTCCGCGAAAAGACATAAATATCGTGACGCTTGGAAATGGGATAAGCGTAACTTGTTGGAATAAGTTTCTGAAATTAACAAATTAACTCATGTACGCACATATTTTGACACAGCTATACAATTTGTTTGCACAGCATTGCTATAACTCAACATTGTTTATTATATTTTGGACAATTGAATACACTTCACACGAGCGGCATTATCTCTTGGAGGATAATTAAATAGGTTATTTTGATTAAAAGATTCACGTATTTGATGAAAATTTAAACTTTTAAATACATATTGTAGATTTCTTCTTATCTTGATTCAACACAACACGATAAATTATTTTCATTATATATAAAACAGTTATTTCAATAGATGAATTATAAAACAGCTTATCTTCAGCTAATATAAACTATTTTTCGGAAATATTTAAGTGTGAATGTCACATACATCCTCTATCTCAATTTTCTTTCTCACTTGCTATAACAGCTGAATACATTCGCTGTTTTGACACATATTTTTCTTCTTGAGTTTCTTATGTTTGACAAGTTAATATATAACATAGATTACAACGCATTTAAAATAATTTTGTAAGTTTTATAAGTTATATAAGTAGACTTTCTATAAATATGTATGTCATACACATTTAAAAAATTTCCTTAAATAAAGATTTATTTTGCAATTGCAATAATCAAAATATGTCCATAAGATTCGTTGAGAAATAATAAAACTATTCATTTTACGCAATTGATTTTAAGATTAA
>Ga0157363_1003039_pt1 | contig 15007 bp, 8 predicted proteins | sample AttsexASBM1_FD_111477 | JGI IMG/M metagenome (GOLD analysis project Ga0157363, IMG submission 111477) | Fungus gardens microbial communities from leaf cutter ant in Ribeirão Preto, State of São Paulo, Brazil - Atta sexdens ASBM1 | ecosystem: Host-associated > Fungi > Mycelium > Unclassified ...
ACTTTGGCAGTGTAATAAATGTTTGTTATTAATGCACAATTATCTTTTTTCATAAAACTTACAGATAAATGTAAATATAATAGATGATGAGTGAAAAATAAAAAATATATGACGATTGTGTTAATATGTAAATCACTTTAAAATTAAGAAAAAATTATGGTGTCCCTATTGCGTAGTATTTTTCGCTTGTTAAAAGGAACCCGCTAGTATGTGAAATTCCAGAATTTTTCTTATCTTTCTGTCCAACGTTATAGCAGAATTAATTTGGTAAATTGACATGAAGCAAGCGAAATCGAGGGCCCAGAGGCGGATCATTAGTTGAAGAAACGATCCTACACTAAATAAATGGTAGTCATTGAAAACGATTCGTTTGTAATTTAAGATGTTAAGTTTGAAAAAAATACTGAATAAATACTGAATAAATTCTATGAAACATGGATTCGTCTCTTATAAAATTTTGAGTTGTTATGACATTTTTGCATTCACTCAATTCAATTTTTATTTAAAACCGTCGGAAAATCCCATTTACATTTATTACATGATATACGTTACTAAATTTATCATTTTTATTAGATATATATTTAAACATATATATATTTTTAACGTGGGTAATAAAAGTAAAATAATTATTTTATATGTTTGCTCCATAATAGCGTTTTCATTGTCACATATTATCGTGGATTATTCTTATTTCCGTCGACCAGCATCCAGCATCCGACGTACAAATTCGCGTCGCTGTACGGCGTGCGCATAGAGAGTGGTCCGGCCAATTAAAAAGGAACATACTTGGAATCCCAGGATTTCTCCCTTTGATCGCCAGCCGACGACGCAGAAAATTAATTCGGCAAATTACGTGGCACGGATAAGCGGGCGAGAGCCGGGCAACGGCAGGGTCACGGGATTTCCATGATTCGCTGTAGCCGTGTCAGCGGCTCTCGTGTATTCGCATCTGCGAGCCTTTAACGATATGGAAGGTTACGCCGCATAACCGTCGGCTATCTGAAGTGCTCGAGTAACATTCCGAACATCCCACGAATGGTCACGCGATATTCCTCGGGGTCCTGAACATTCGTTTCTATAAGACGGTTGCATTATCCTGGAATCCGCCCGACGAATCATCCTTTCCCACGAAGGATCCCTTCTCGCCCTCTTCATTCTCCGACTCGCCGCTCTACCTTCTTTAACCACGGTCTGGCATGCCCTTGCCGAAAAGAATTCGCGTGTGCATAACTCCCGTCATTCGATTAATTGTCCGGTGTCTAATTGCCGCAATAATTATGAGTACGCAAAACGAATAATAAAAATCGTAATCGTGCATACCTAGCTTTGAGTCGTGGTTTATGTCTCACGATTTCGAGCGATTTGAACAGCAAGACACTTGGGATCTTATTTCCATATTTAGTCTATTATAGAATTCAAAATAATCAATATAATAGCAAATATTGGTAGAGTCACTAATCTAAAATGTATTTCTTTAGGTCCTTACATTCTAATGTATATCAAATTTGAAGACACTGTCTATTGAAATTATTTAATTCTATCAACATTCTGAAATTTGATGTACGTAATAATGTATATTGGAAAAGTCCAAATTTTGAAAAAAAAAAAATTAATTTTTTTAGTATGAATTACTTAAAGTATGAATTGAATTAAAAAATTTCTTTTAACATGATTCCAATAAAATTATATAATAATATAATTATATAAATCTAAAGGGGTTAAAAATTAAGAAATGTTAAAAATAAAACATGTTTATATGCGAATATAGTTTATTTTATTTTTTGAAGTTTTTATATAACAGAATATCAATGACTTATCAGGATTGATTAAACAAAAACTGTATCATTATTTTTTATAACGAAATTTTTTTAAATTTATTGCCACATTTTTTAAATTCTGGTTGTGACGAATCTTTTGGACAAGAAAAATGGAAAAAAAGAGGAAAAAATTATCAACGGTGCTGTATGCGTAGTAAAATTTGTAGAGAAGTCGGACGAACTCTGTCTCTCGTAAAGCATTCAGCTGGAAAGTGTGAATGCCTGCGATGCCGAAAAAGAAAGAATCGAGGATCCTTCGTCTTTTTGAGCGAACATAATTTTCAGCGGCATCGGCTTTTTCGTTGATGGGCAAACCATCATAAATAAATGCCGTTTTTACGGCTGCCAAATTGGGCATTTAAAGTACATTCGGATTTTACTGGCAGGGTGCAGCGCGTTTCTACGCCGTGACCCTTCGACGAGAGCGTATCAACTTCTGGCGCCACTGAAACGAGGATTCCAATCCGCAAAAAGACAATCGTAAGTATCGTTCGATCCAAACTTTCGAATCTCCATATCGCATTTATTGAACGGCTGAGTGCAAGAACTTGTTTTTTCTAAATCATTTGAATTCAATCTTAGGACGCAGACCGTTTTGTTTTTGTTGATTATAGTGATTTTTTAATTTTACGAAACTTACAATATTTATGAATAATATAAATTGCCTATATAAATCTCCACGGTTATTAATGATAATAAAATGTATAAGACGATAAAATATAATTTGCAAACAATTAGAACATACATTTACCAACGAAGTTGTAAGTCAAATATTTTGACTTTGGATTTGAGTCAAGTAAAAGTCTTCTTTAAAAATCAAGTAAACAGAAAGAACGGTTTCATTGAAATACCTAAAAATTTAGATACAGATCTGAAAATAATTTTATTGGACTATAATCCAAATAATTACATAGAATACTCAAATTGGTTACTAGAGTGTCAAAACTTTGTACAGTATTATTTAGCATGCTTGAACTTTCTACATAATTGTTTTCAGAGGAATTTGTTTTCAACAAAATTATTTTCAGATTTGTACGTCGCTAAATTTTTAGATATAAATTTTCAACAATTATTCTTTCCATGTATAAATTACAATAAAAGTATAAGGGAGCACACAAAAATTTCTCACGGAGGAATATATTTAGTTTATTTTTGATCGCACAACTGATTTGACTTGTGTGATCGTACTTGTTGAAATCCTCAGATAGAACCTTGTTTCTCTCATTTCGCTCCGCTATTTGCCGGAGGTACCAATTTCTGGCGAACGAAATAATACCCGTAATGCATTGGCCTGCATCGTATCGTAATCATCCAGATTTCCATGAAAAGAAACGGTGTCTGCCATTGCATACGATGATCGCAGAGTTTAAGCACCTTAAATGACAAAGATTATATTTCGCGACGTCATTCTCAATAATTTCTTGATCGAAATGCAAATCAGAATCATTGCGGCCGCTTTAGACATTACTTTAAGTACGTTCATTTACACGCTATGCGTCTATATTAGACATAATAAAAAGTTACTGAAGAGATAATAAGATGTTTTACGTTATAAACGCCGAGATTGCCCTTGCAGCGAGAAAATTGCCGCGCTTGTTCGGCAAGAACGTCACTTATATGCGTTTATACCTCAGGCTATCTTTCTTGTGCATCCAAATATAAAATGCATTCGATGCAGCATCTTGCGGTCCTATCGATGCATTATAAAATTCCTCGCGGTGGAACTTACAAATACTTAAACTAGACCGCTATCGTTTAGATGAGAAAAAAGGGTAACAACTTGTAAGTTCTAGTCTCGTCTATTTTTAATGATCAACAAGACTACTCGATGGTTACACGAACGAGAGAAAGAAGGAGGAAGTGAGATAGAAGACGAAGTGAGATAGACGTCCTCACAGTGGCGCGTGCATTCCGATCTGCATCTCAAACGGTCCGATCGTTGTTCGCATTCTACGCTTACATTCTAATGAAATGTTGTATGCGCGTCCGCGCGTAATGATGCGTTTCCACGCTTTGCAAGCGAAAGGAGATGCGGCCGTGGAAAAATCGGCGTGCGTGCGATCAAGCGCAAGTGTACAAGCACGGAATCGGCCAAGTGCTGACCGTGAATCGTCGATGAGGTGGATAATAACGGGCGCGGACGATTCAGGCGCCTTCGGGAGAAAAAGCTACGGCGACATGGAAGACGCGTTCGACGCGGCGAGGCGGCGAGGCGGCGAGGCGGCCACCGGCTCTCGTTTGATGCGCCACGAATGAAAGATAATCGCCGCGCTTCAGGCGACGAAGGCGTCCACGCTCGGCGAGCGAGGCACACGCTCCGCCACGCTTCGTCATCCCCACCCGCGCCTTAAGGCATCTTCGTAGTGTCCGTTCGTTTGATAGCCTTGTTTGGCAATAAGAATCAAGTGATCGCATCGATGAAAGTAGATTCGTTTCTTCGGCTTTTTACAATTTGACAAGACTGAATTGTTTCTTATTAGTCACAAATATGTGGAATACTGTTATTTCCTTTAGTAACTAATATTTATAATTATATACGCAATTTTTAATATAATAACATAATCTCAATCTCTATTATCTATTATACTTATAAATCTGAAGTGTTCTCTAAATCTGATGAATCAGTGGATAGTCACTAATTACTAAGTGGCATACTTTGCACTGATAATCAGTGAAGTTCAACTAAAAAAAGGAAGAATATTCGAGCATTATATAACTAAAATACTGATATTTGCACGTTAATTTTCACGTCAATCTTCCAATATTCATTGAATTTAAGCAAAACAAGGTTAGTTAGATCACACCATAAAGATTAGTTAGAGATCTCACATTTCATTCACTGATTACCAGTGGCACTGATATTAGTGATTATTCACTGATTCAGATTTAGAGAATATCAATTTCAAGTATGCTATTGGGTAATTAGTGAATTCACAGTGAAATTCATTTTTAAAAATCAATAAAATGTGAAATCCCTAACCTAGCTAACCTTGCTGTAGTATAAATTTAATATGGTATTAAAACTGACGTGCAAATATCGATATTTTAATTTAATGTTCAATCCTTTTCTCTTCCAGTTAAATTTCACTGATTCAGATTTAGAGAGTAATCTCAATCTTTCTTTTTTATATTGCAGGTAAGTCTTTAGGAGGACAGTATTGATCAATTTTGGTGAGTCAAGAATCAAATTATATGTGGTATATGCAATTTTTTATTGGATCAGCTCTGCTATTTTTTATTAATTATAATGCACCAATTATTTTTATATGCGATATGAGAACTAATTCGATCGTGGCTACGCGAATTATTTTCCGGTAATGCACTTGGCCGCAAGGCGCTCATTACCCTTGTGCTAATGTACGGTCTCTTGATTTTAACGTTCCTGTCCGTTGGAAACTTTACGTTCTTCGGTTCCATCAGACTTTATGCGTGTTACGGGTGCGTTGTCTTACCGGTTCGTTAGCGACAAGGTTCCACCTTGCGTCTTCACCGCGAAGAGAAAGAGGCGAATTATCTTCGCCACATCTGCTTCTGTTTTATTCGTTAAGATTTTGTAGTATGACCGTCGCTATAGATTTTGGCAAATATTTTCAGTACTTTTATTCTTACACGCCTTCGCTCGAACACATAACACTACCGAAAACAGGTAACTTGTGACTTGTAAATTGGACATGTTATGAGAAGAAAAAAAGATTTTAATCTTTCGAAGAGATTTTATAGATATAATCAATTTTTCCTATAATTAGGCTAAAATTATTTGTTATTAAATGCGAGGTAAAAATTTATATTTTTTGTTTATTAGAAATTCATTTTCTAGAAAAATATCTTAGTTTACTTGTACATTTGCTAAATTAGTGAGAACGTATTATTTTACAATTTTAACTAATCAGAGTTTTTCATTGATGACTTATAAAATAATGTTATTATAAAATAATGTTATGATTTTTTAGATTAATTTATAACTATTAATTAGGTCGTGTTTTTCAGCTATCGGTTTAACATATGTAGGAATTTTATGGCACCACATTGAAAATACTGTATTCCGGCAAAACAACAAACTCCGTTATATTTATGTGTTTTGGTTGTAATGTGCACGTTTTTTTTTTCTGCGCGGCTGCCTCGAGGAGATTACGCGAGTCCTCATTTCGCCACGCGCAATTTCAAGAATATTTTACTCCTTACCTTAATCTCGGCAAGTCACGTTCTACCACCATTTACCCACGCAATTTCATGCGCAATTTTTTTTATTCACTTGAAGGCAAATATATCGGAATACATATATCAACATCTTAAGTCGATACGAGATAAATTGCCTTTTCCGTTTTGCATGAATAAACAAAAACATCCGATATCGCAACCGATTAACAGAATAACAATCAGAGGCTAGTGATCAATTGCGAATAACTTGCGGGAAAGGGCCAGAAAATATATTGCCGTTACACCGTGACGTTAACGCTTGATCGAGACATTTTTTTTCGCGAAGAAATTTACTGCACGCCACGGTGGACGCGAACCCGCATACGGCATATGTGTAGGAGAACCCGGCGGCCACAACGTGCGTGTCCAGCCTCCACGGGGCGACCCAGTCGTTACGACTTCACGCTGACTTTTGCACGCACAAACTTGCGGGGTCGCCACGAGCGTTCGTGCAAATGAAACGTGGAACGCCACAAGTCCTGCTAAAGCGAGGAAGAGGCCAGGCAGGCGGCAAAACGGAGCGAGTAAGAGCTGCCTCGAGCTGATCCAGTAAAATTGCGTAGGCAGATTACTCGAGTTGTTACCCCTGCCCATTACTCGCGCGCGTAGCACTTGGAGCGATCGACCGACCAGAAATCAAGGCTCGATCGCGAGATTCCTCGGCTTTCACTCGGCGTTTCTGGACGATAGTAATTTCTTTCAAATCGTTTCCCCGTCGAAGGTACCGAATATTTTGATTATCGATGCCCGTTCCCATAATGAAACGTTTGCGATCGCGCGATGCGAACAAGTTTGCGCTTATTCCGCGATGCGATGGCGAAGGAATTCTTGTTATACGATGTGGGTATAATCATTTTTCTCATTCTCCCCCCGTCGATAAAAAAAATGTAGATAATACGTTATTGCAATGAATAAATTATTGACTGCAAGGATATTTCTACAAACTGCGGAATTTTTTAGTCATCCTGTCAAATGTTTTTCTTTTATCACTCAGGCGTTGTTGCGTGAAATACAGCAACTCAACCGCGAGAGGTGTCTTGCGTGCGTTTCGTAACGCAGGCTCGCCACAAATCCTCCGAAAATATCGCAACTCACGTTTCAGGAAAACGTGATCGATAAACGTTGCGCTTTCTCCCAACAGGTGGTCTCGCTTTTGCGAAGCGCTGCTGCGACGCCCGCGTCGGCTTTCCCAGTTGCCCCTCGACGCGGGAGTCCATCGCTCCGAGACTTTTATCCTTTGTAATCTTGGTGAGAGAGGCGGCAATCCTCCGGGATTAAGAGTAGGCCCAGTCGAGATTGTGCTGACGCCGGGCACGCGCTTCATGCTGCGAAATAACGGTACCGGCACCGCACCGCACGGACCGCCCGTCCGAGATTTTAAATCTCTCTTTCTCCGTCCCCTCCCTTTCATCTTGTCTTGGTATAACCGCACGCCGTATGGCGACCAGCAAAAGCGGAAAGAGACGAGGGAGGAATTCCGCCGCACCTCCTCACAACAGATTGTCATCTGCAGGTGGACCGGCATGACGCTGGTGAAAAAGTGGCGCAGCGGTTAATCGTTGCGGCGAATTCGCGGAAGAAGTTGCACGATCTCGAGAGAAAATCTTGGGTCAGAGAAGATTACTTTGAACAAAAGCGTATAAATATGTTTCTTAGATAGGTGTTTGCATGAAAAGGACAGTTTTGAAGTATATGAAAATTATTAGATACCGATCTGAAAATATTTTGTTGGACTATCAAAATATTGTAGGATAGAATAATTATGTTCAAGTTGGTTGCTAGAATGTCAAAATGCAATTTTTGCAGCATTAATCATAATGTTTCAGATCCTAATTGTAATTATTTTGATGGTTTAATACAATTATTTTTAAGTCTATATCTAATTAAATTTTTAGATACTTAACCAAAATCAATTTTTCTATATAGAAATTTTATTCTTTCCTACATTCTATATTTTGAAATTTTCTTTAAACGGAAAGATTAGAAAGATTAGAAAGAAAAATTAGAGGAAAAATTGAAAAGATAACGTTTTGTATTTTTCTAGTGAATTATCTAGATAATTGGATTACTTTCGTGGATTACAAGTAGGATTAATATTGACACTTAGAGATAGTTTAGGAATTGTACGTCACAAATATGTTACTATGTACAAACGCTTTTCTCTATCATCAAAATTCTCATCTCGTTGATAAATTTTATAATAAATACTTTGCCACCTATTTTAAACGCAGATAATAAAACTTAACGGAGAGTTTATGATCTCGTTAAGTTAAATTACCGCGAATAAATAATCTCTGTTTCAGATTTTTTTATACTTGTGTAATAATGTAAGTGAGGAACAGGTTGCACGCCATATAATGTCCTGCGGCGAAAATTTCGCTTAATTTATGAGAAATTGCACGTTTTCTTTTTTTAATTAGCAATCTTACGTAAGCGTCTATGCGTATCATTCTCGATAATTAAATATAATTGCCGAATTACGCTGCTCAGCGTCGATTTAAGGACACGTGCTTAATTGCAATCCAGATGGTACAGTATTGCCGAAATTTCTGATTTTATTCGAAACTATTTAATTGTTTCTATTTTTATATCCTATTTTTATAATTATTAAATATATATAAACTAATTTAAATCAAAGATTAACCGAGAAACTATAATAATAAAATTTAAATTATATAAACAATTTTAATTTTGAGTTATGCGGTTGGAGTTTCTTGGTTGAGAAGTGAAGTTTCTTAGTTTCTTTATTGAAAATTGTAAACCCACAAGTTGCTGCGTGTTTCGACCCATTCTGGTATGATAAATCTTGACCACATTGTGGGATCTGCCTGCCAACGCGACGGATGGTGTATCTTGACGGGTGCAATTATCCAAGGACGAATGAGGAAGCGGCAGGTGATCCCTGCTCGTAGAAGGTATTAACGGATACACCGATTTCGTCAGGCCGGTCTGGAGACTGGTAAAAACCTAAACTAGCAAATGCCTAGGATCTTAGAATGTCGGCCGACGTCTGTACCCTTCGCCGACCCATCTGCGCCATTTTCGACAGGTGAAACGGAATATCGCGAAATGCCAGAGGAGAAAAAGGATTCGGCTATTCGTAGTCGCCGGACCGAGACGAATTTTGCGGCAAGACTCTTTCTAGCGAAGCTTTGTTCAAACCGCAGGACCAGATCAATATATTTTTTTGGTATTTGATAGGTTAAGTAGAGGAATAGAATGGGGGTGGCTTGGCAAATCATTGAAATGCTAACTCTCGCGAAAATGATTGAGGCTGGTCGAAAAGGCAAACTAGTAATTTTTATATTTATTTTAACGTCTTTTGTCCTTTTTTGTGCCCGTATTTCAGGCATCAAACATTGCATATCAAATGCATACGTGTTTATATCAAAATATATGTTATGTTATATTAAAAAAAAAATAGATATAAAGAAGTCGGTTACGATATAGTTATGTATATGACAGATAAATAATACGTTGTGCCGTACGTCAAATAAATATTATCACGAGCATTCGTTGTTAATTCGTGCCGCTGCTGCTTTATCAGCATGTTTTACGAGCTCATGCAGACTAGTTATAAATATCGTCCCTGTTATTTCTCTCGCACGTGGAATTAGAGCAGGAACACGCTCAACTGCGAATGCTTTACATTATAGCGGCAGGTGCCCCATTAAAGAATTCTTGAAACTAGTTTTGCACTCGCGTTGTTGCGTGCTTGCGCTCGCAATCCCCATTATTGGCGGATCGTCCGCGCGACGTTAAATGAATCAGCCACGACCGTTTGACGTTTCGCATCCGCGTCTCTAGCAGGCCCGACGGGGATTTCGTGGATTATGCGAGACCCTCAGGGTGCCAATTTTAACTCTTTACGCGCGCTCCGGTGTCATTATACGGAATACATTGCGCTGGGAAATCTTAATTGGCAATTACCATAATGCGGCTGTTCTAATTTGCTGCAAATTGCTTCGCGGTTGTTGAGAGACCGATCTATTTCGATCTTTAACATGCGATTTATCTTGCAACAAAAATTTTACATATATATGAATTAGCTATATTTGATACATTAGCAATTTACCTTTGTTTTTTAATTATATAATTCTGTTTCTCTCTTTGAAATTGTCTCTGTGAAATTGTCTAAAATATTTTCGTGATATTGAGCACAAATAATAGAAGATAAAGATACTATATAGCTGAAACATTTGTGAGAATCGCGATGTAATAGCACGACAAAGAAGCACGTCAGAATAATTGCTGTTCTTACCTCTTACATTCCCCTACCTTTCATCTGCTATCGAGCAGATCGCCGCGCATGAATACTTTGCGAGTAAATCGGTCTGTGGAATTAAAGGAGACTCGCGTTAGTACCAATAATTTACACGCTGTGCGGGTCTTCTTACGGGTGCGATGAAGGAAAAAAAAAATAATGGCGCAATCTCTTTTCACGTTCAGCTACAAATTACATTATCGTGGCAAATGGCCTATTACAAACGAATTCTCAATCTAGTTATTCCGGCTTGTTTCGTATCTCAATTATTCGCACGGACAGTTCGCGGCTTCTGGAAGGTATTCTTCGACGAGACGAATAAACGCTTTCAATCTGTTTGCACTTTTCTTACGGGCGCATTATGATAGCCATCTTTTTAATTTTGCGTAATCAACGTGACGGTGCAATCTCGTGGTGCAATGCAACGGGTTTCACTATCGTCCACATCATCAGAAAAGGTATTTCAATAATATAATCGTGACCGAGAAAAAGTTCTTAGCGACTCTCTCTCTTTTTACAAGTTTCTTTCGATTTCTTTTCTTTTTATTCCTTCATTAGATAACGATATTAGTTACTACATGTCTTAAAACGAATTGCATCATGATATTGTGATCACATTTTTGATTTGTAAAATTATTTACACTTTCTTAACTTTCGATGACAAGCGAAAAAACGATTTCTTTATCGTGATTGACTGTTGTCGCGTTGACTGTTTAAATAGATACAGGCCGTATTACATCAGCAAATAACCTATTAAACAATCATTGACTCCAGTGTGTGGATACATTTATTATAAAATGATCAAATCCTGAAATTTCTTTTCCAGAATTGTCATATACAGGGTGTTTCAGAATTTAACAGATAAATATTTGTTTGTAAATCTATAACAAAGCATTTCCAGCCAAATTTCATGTAATGTTTTTTTCTTATTCCCACTTGTGGAATATGTTCCCGTAATTTGTTCGTTAAATCGTGAAACATTCTGTATATGTAATAATAAATATAATTAAATACATATGTAAATTTAAGAATAAAAAACATGTTATATCTCCAGATAATATTTAAAAATATATTTTATTTTTAGTAGAGTTATTTTTAGTAGGAGTTTTCCATAAATATATAGAATTTTCCATAAATATATAGAATGTTACATATTGCAAGATGTTTAAACCAAGATACAAGTTATACATTATTCATTCGATCACTTAAAATGATGACTCGCTTTTAGATTTTATCATGTTATATTTTTATTGATCACAGAGGTATTTTTGAAGCAACCTAGGTCCATTCATTTTGATTATGCAGTCAAGTGTGCTATTACGCAATTATTCTAGTGTACCTTTATTATTCTGATAGTTTGCTAAAACGTCCTTTCGATAATCCTGCCTAGTTTCGCGAGCAAGCGAACTTTTTTTCAATATCTCAAACTCACACCTGCCGACCGCCTGATGAGTCTGAATTCTTAGCTGAGCCCTCAAGGACTAGGAATAGTCACGATTTTTTTGCACCGCAGCAATACATTTTGCAGACTCCTCAGTGTCATCTATGCAGAATCTCAATTCATTTCTATTCGCCTTTTCCGCCTTAGAATCAAAATAGTCGACAGTCGTGACTATAATCATTTTTTTCTCACCATTCTTGGAATTTGTATTGCAATATTTTTCATTTATACGGATTTCCCTCCGTGTGTATGATTTAAAGAATGACATTCTGACATAGCGATAATCATTATTGTTACAGATTTGCGGTTTATTAAATTATCATTACCTTTGTAAAATACAAAAGCTACAGACTGAGAAACGTCGACAACAATGAATGACGATAATAATTTTCAGACAGTATCGATTCTTGTCCACAGGACTGATCGTTTGTCCCAAAAATATTTCCTTTTTCCAAAATCTTCCGAGACACGTTGCAAAGACCGGCAATAGGTTTAATTCGAAGGAGAGATGCGAGTTCACGCGATGACCCATACCCGCTGCGAAGGGATGGGCTGCTTCGATGGACCGTCTCCCGCAGCGTCGGGACGTCCCGAAAACAATTTCCTCGTCACGCGGAAATAGTTCGATCCTCGCCCAGAGTTGCCTGAGATCGACCCAAGGCACGTGCCTCGATCGATTCCCACGACTGCCTGTGGATGACTGCTTTTTTCTGCCATCCTATTTTCGACCATCGCGACTCTATGAATAGATACTAAGCGGATACGCGAACTTTACATAATCGTCCACGTGTGAGGGCTCCATTGTCTTCGAAAATCTTTTTTTTGCATACAGGATTCTGGCACGAATTTAATTCATTCAGCATTGCTCTTTATGTTACATAATCTCGCACATTTTTTAAATAGGAAATAAATGAATAAAATAAAATGAGATAAATTAATATACGTATATTTATATACATATATTTTAAAGTCGAGATTAATTCCGAATTATGTTACATAAATACGGTACTTTCTATCGACTTATATTAAATTATACAAGGCAAGTGTGACAAAGAGTAATGGTACTACACCATTAAAGTTCCTAAAAGCGATCGCCAATGGATTGGTTATGAAATCGAAATTTTTTTCCTGTCTTCAGCACAGATCTGACCATCATGTTAGAGTGGCCGGCAACCTTGCCAAATAATCGATGAAGTTATACGCCGAAAAAGCAGCTGCCCGTCAATCATTGTCTCGAAATCACCGACGTCCAAAGTTACACGCGACGTCGTTACTTTGCATTCTGTATTCGGGCACTCTAGCATGTTTTTAGAACATATAAGTAGAACAATCTCGAACGTCTATTATTAATCTTGACTTGGCCGAGGAGTAACTATTAATATTAACGTAGGATCATTCCCGTAAGAGAAGGTATCCTTATAAATTATCGCCTCCTCAAGTTGTGTCACTGGTTATCTTTTATTGTCAAGGAAATTATTGACTTAGGGACAGGAGATAATTACTTTCCTTGCGCCTCGCCCTTCGGAATTATAATCGAACGTCAACTTCTACCACTGCAAGTCGATAAACAGACGTCACTAAGCGAGTGTTAAGAATCTGTTTGCGTTTTAATGTGGAAAGCTTCGACGCCTTCTACTTAATCTTGGACATGATAATCAGCGACGGATTGCCATCGATAAAGAAGTAGTATAAACATGTCGCATGATAAATCGTACGTTATCAAGTAAAACGCATGTGCTTAGTTGGAACGAAAGGTTTAAAATAAGAAAAATTCCTTTTTTAAATATTATAAATAGAACTGATAAACGATAAGTTAAATTTTATGATATTGACATTTTCGAGATTGGAATTTTATAGCCGATAATTGGATTTTATTCGAAAGAAATCAAGATAAAGTAAGTACTTGACGTGAGATAAAGTCTTTTTCTGTCGATAAGTCGAAGTCGCTCATGAAACAAGAAATATATAATCTTGTACTTATTAATTAATGCTAATTTCGATGTCATGTAAGATACGCCTTCCGCATACACTGAGCACGAGTCCCGTCCTCAAACTCCCGAATCGAATCCTACGATAATGAATGCAATTACGAGTTAATCTACCGTGCGGTATCACGAGATCGCGACCATTAACGGGCAACTTTCGCTGGCGCGCGCGACCGGTTCCTTTTGAATCCAAGAACTGTATGTAATCACTTTTGAAGACGAAGACTGTCGTATAACATAAATTGTCGACGATTTCGTTGCTCACGTGTCGATCGTCCAAAAATTTCAGATTCTTTCTGCGCCTGACGCATGTACCTGTCTACAACATATACGTAATCAAGCGTACTGCGCGAAATAACCGCACATATATGGATCTTATGCAATTACCCTGTCTTCTCACCTTTAGCAGGATGATTGAGAAAAAAAGAAATACAATTTATTGGAAAGTGAGTTTATTCGCAATAAATCGTAGTTACTGCAATTCGTCAAGAATTTTCAAATGTGCGAAATCGAATTTTCAGTTTGATTTGCGCGACCGATAACTCGGCAATGGTTAGCGTTTGACAAATGGCAAGACGAATGTCATCCTGATCGCATCACGCATTCAGCTGAGGCTTATTTACGCATGGACGCGCGAGAAAATTACCGCGAAGGAATCAGCCTGTATATCGAAGAACACAAGTTGCAATTCGCGCACCGCGTCGCACGTTCATCCATAACGTTCTCTGGGACGAGACGCTTAAATCACACTTTAACGAGAAAGGAAAGTCGCGTATTACCGCATTACCATTGCCGGATGACGGGGCGGTACCAGCAGGCACGGTAGATCGTTAATTTCCGAACGATTCGTTATGCGACAGAGCATTATGAGGATTCGCATGCGTGATTCGCGATGCGCCACGTTGTTGTCGTCCATGTGATTCAACCTGACGCCAGATAAGACGCGGATGCAAATAGAGATTTCCAGCTGCGAGAGATGGATGATGCCGGTGATGATAAATGGAAGTTGCGGCTCGCACGGACGACAGGATGACTACTCTGAATCCTGACGCTGAATGCTGTCGCGGATGTAACTAGTCATCTTTTTAGCACAACACCTACGCAACGCCCGATAAACGGCGCATAGCAATCGATGGAGGAAATTCGAACATCTGCTGGATCTTTCGATATTATTTAGTACCAATTTATTCGCAGGAAATATCTTAATTTAACGTGAGGTTTAGACTTCTTGATAATTAATGGAAGTTTATATTAAAGACATATGTCTCAACTCAAAGCATTAATTACATTAAGAAAAATTTCA
>Ga0157363_1003040_pt1 | contig 15005 bp, 10 predicted proteins | sample AttsexASBM1_FD_111477 | JGI IMG/M metagenome (GOLD analysis project Ga0157363, IMG submission 111477) | Fungus gardens microbial communities from leaf cutter ant in Ribeirão Preto, State of São Paulo, Brazil - Atta sexdens ASBM1 | ecosystem: Host-associated > Fungi > Mycelium > Unclassified ...
AGCAAAAAATTAAAACCTCCCGCAAATGACGAGAATTTGGCTCGTAAACTGACATTTTCAATCGAGAATAACTTTATGATGCAGACACAAATCGACTAATGTTTCTATGGGATTATGTTGACAAATGCCCAAGTTTATTATATAACATCTATGATCTATTTATTTCGACCACCACTTACCGCTAAAGCTATCTATAGGAAAACGGCGGAAGCAAAGTTGTATACCTAATAGCTTTTTTCGTCTGTATTAAATAAAAAAAAGTAAAAGTACCTGTTACTCAACGTCTTCCAATCTCATTTATAGCTGCCGCAGTTAGTAACATATAATTATCACTAGAAAACACAAGCTTAACACAGCCCTCGAATATACGTTATCGATTTTATAACTTTTATCATGGTGCAATTGCGAGCAATCTCAGGTTCGACAAGAAATTTCTTGTCAAATGATAAGATCCGAAAAAGAAAGGCTAAGAAATAGAGCGAGAGAGGAACCACAACCGATTGAATGCACTGAATACACAGTTTAAAAGATAAATACATAATTTTGCACAGTCCAAAGACAAAAATAAAATCAAATGGCAATATACCAGGTATAAGCTTAAATCCGCTGTTTGCTCATAGGTGGCATTAATGAGCGTACAAAGCTACTCTGGGCACACAACACACTTTTTTTTATGTGTTTGACATCTGCCAACATTAACCAGTGCACATTATTAGCAATTTCATATAACAATATACATTTTTTCTTTTGTAATCATGTCTAGTTTTTTGATAAAAAAAAAGCATATGCGGGAAGCTTTGCTTTTCTGTTTCAATTTGAAGAAATCGGCTGCCGAATCGCATCGAATGCTTGTGGAGGCCTATGGCGGCAATGCGTTATCGAAAACAATATGCAGAGATTGGTTTCGCCAGTTCAATTTTGACCTGAGTGACAAGAAGCGTGAAAATTGGCCCAGGAAGATTGAGGACTGTCAATTGCAGGCTCTTTTGGACAAGAATGATACCCTATCGCAAAAAATGTTTGCCGAGCAATTGGATGTTTCTCAAGCAGCCATTTTCATACGGCTACATGCCATGGGGAAGATTCAAAAGATCGGAAAATGAGTGCCGCATGAACTGAACAATAGGCAGATGGAACGACGCCAAAACACATGCCAAATTCTACTTGTCAGACAAAAAAGAAAGTCGTTCCTGCATCGGATTGTGACAGGCGATGAAAAGTGGATCTATTTTCAGAATCCTAAACCCAAGAAATCTTGGATTGATCCCGCCCAATCATCAACATCTTCCTCAAGACCAAATCGCTTCGAACGGAAGACGATGCTGTGTGTTTGATGGGATCAGGAGGGTGTCATCTACTACGAGCTGTTAAAACCTGGTGAAACTGTTAATGCTCACCACTACCACCAACAAATCAATCAAATTGCACCGTGCTCTGCGTGAAAAAAGGCCGCATTATCGGAAAAGACATGACAAGCTGATTTTCCTCCACGACAACGCACATGTCAACAATGGTCCAAAATTACTTGGAGACACTCAACTGAGAAATGCTACCCCAACTCGCTTACTTACCAGACCTGGCACCTTCTGACTATCACCTGTTTTCGTCGATGGGCCACGCGCTCGCTGAGCGGCACTTCTTACGAAGACGTCCGAAAATGGCTTGAGTGGTTTACCTCGAAAAATGAGGAATTTTTTTGGCATAGTATACACAAATTGTCCGCTGTTTTTTAATCAGAACACTTTTTTTTCCTAGGAAGCAAAAACAAATTTATTCAAAGTACTTGCTCTCGCTAACTATACATTTTTCCCATCTTTCAGGCAATTTGTGTATACCACGCCAAATTGTCCATGGGTTTCGACTGGTTTCGACTTTTTACGCAAAGGGGCGCACGACTTCTATAATTGTACTGCAAAATCGAAATCCATGTTTATTTTTTCAGTATAAGCTAAAATGAGTCAGAAATTGGATTTTACGCATTACGGTTCCGTTATGTTTTTGTGTAACAGCAAAATAGTGTAATAAGCACAAAGTAACTAGGTGGAAACTGATGTCCAAGTGAAACGATATGATTGATCAGCGAAAGTTACGCTTTGCAAGTGACGCTGCATGTGACGGAACCTTAATGCTTAATTCACATTGGACACAGCAAGCAGCGAAACAGCAGTGAGGCAATATTTACAGTGGCGTAAACAATATTGTTTTGCTGATTGATTGCTGCTTGATGTTTGCTACGTCCAGTGTGAATTAGGCATAAGGTCGGGTTCACACCGTGATGGAAAAACAGAAAGCAGAAAAGTGGAAGCCAATCGGAACTCGCAGAAAGATAGAAGCAGACAAGTGAAATGCCTACTACTACTACGAGTTTCGATTAGCTTCCGCTTTTCCGCTTTTCGCTTTTCTGTTAAGGTGTGAACCTGGCCTAAAAGTATAATCCAATCAACGCGAAGAAAACTTCCAACAGTTGCAAAATGAACGTTCTGCTGAACTATAGAATTCCATCATGGATAATGGTATATACGTCACTGTGCGCATCGTTTTGATTAAAGATGGCGGAGACAAAAGACGAAAAATTCATGTCTCGGAGACGTTCCGCTGCTTTGAAGGCTTTTAAAGTTAAAGACGAGAGAGTGGCCACTTTCAAGAAGGTATACGCATGTTAACATTGCTGTTCAAGAAATTATCACTTGTAAAACTTGTATAATGTGTACAAACCTCCTAACCACGTCCAGTGATAGCCTTCGAATAGATATATCGTAAACAAATCTCATTGAAACATGACGTTTTTGTCAGGTGGCAGCAATTTTACAGAAATCAGAAATAGACAGGACGGCGGAAGAAACTGGGATACTTGCCTCGTGCAGCGACGTAGTGAAAGAGGTTAATTTACGGTAATAACCATTACAGATATTTTTAAAGATTAGTAGTAGATACTTGATACAGATATTTTTAGTCAAATCTTCCTTGGAGCAGAGTAAAATTTATCTGATATATAAATTATACCGTTTTTTTAATACAGTTTTTTTTTAATACAGACACAGTAAAATTACAGACAGACAATACTTTATTGATAAAATTTATTTTTTGTTCTAAAAACAAGCATTATTATCCTTGAAACCTTGTTGGTTAGCTGTTTTCAATATGATTCTTCATTTCCTTGATGAAAATTTTTCTTATAATTTTTGTATGAATTGAAACGTTTTTCAGAAATACTCAGAAATATTAGGAAAATTTATATCTCAGAATTGTTTATATATGTGAATTCTGAAATATTCTGAGATTTCTCATCCCACAATTTAAAAAAAATATATTTAAATTTTTATAGATTTTATAACATTTTATCAGAAATTATAGTTATAAAAAATTTTAGAAATCTTACGATATTTCGTATATGAAAAATTTTGAGAAAAGATGTGGATTTTCTGAGAAGTGTTCCAATTCATATAAGAAATGTGAGAAAGTTATAAAATTATATAGAAATTCTGAAAAATTATATGAAAAATTCTGAGAAAAATTTTCACCAGGAATATATACAAGGTGTCTCAAAATCTTCAAATATTTCATGGGCAGATAGAACGGACTAAATTGAGTCGAAAAGTCTTTTATCATTTTGTAATTTTCACAATATTTAACAAAATATTAATTACTAAAAATTGTCGAAAATTGATTCTTAATAATTTTTTACTCAAATACTATCAACTTTAAAAAACTGCAAGAGATAAAAATTGTTTCTTCTCATAGAACTCTAAGAATTTTTTCAAAATTTTTTAATATTATATTTTTCATGTTGGTAAGAAAATACAATAATACTAAAAAGTTGATAAAAAATTCTGAAAAAATTCTTAGAGTTCTATGAGAAGAAAATACAATTTTTATCTCTTGCAATTTTTTTGTAAAGTTGAGTATTTGAGTAAAAAATCATAGTATTTGAGTAAAAAATTATTGAAGATCAACAATTTTTGACAATTTTTAATAATTAATATCGTGTTAACTATTGCGAAAATTGCAAAATGATAGAGGACTTTTTGACTCAGTTTAGTCTGTTCTACCTGCTCATGAAATACTTGATGATTATTTTGGGACACTCTGTATATAATCCATTTTAAAAGAATTTAAGCATATTGAAGCATATTTTTTTCAAATTTTTATATATAGTACATCGAAAACATTTTTTAAGTTTTCCTATAGTTATATATCTGATTTCCTAATTACTATATGTAAAATATTAATATACAGCATATATATCACATATATATCAACATTTTTTATTTCTTTAATTTTTTCTAAATTACTATTTTTGAATAAGAATTCTATATTTGTTCGAAGCAGATTTTAAGTGCTTAATACATATTTTTTATGTGAATTTATATACATTCTGATTTTGATATATCGAGTACAGAAATATTTTTCCGGACTTAAAACGTATTAGCAGAACCACACTGAAAAAACTGTTTGTAATATCATTGCACGTTCAACTTGAAATTTATTCATAAAATAAACTTTTAATAGATATGAATATTACATTAAATTTTTTATTAGCCAATAACTTTATTTATTATAGTATAATAAATAACTGTTTATTAATGTATTGTGCTTGAATATATCATAACTTAATGTAATATTTAATTAAAATAATGAAAATTGTTATATATCTTGATATATCTTTTATATATATGGACTCTAATAAAAATAAACATAAATATCGTGCTGATATCAATAAAAATATTCACTTCAAATAGTTATTCGAAACCATCAAATCGCACTATGAATTTGATTGGAATAATGTTACTATTCTTGATTGTAAATCTTCATACAAGAAAATGATCTTAGAGATGGTTCACATAAAAAAAACAGCAACATAGATTGAATCGACAGAAGGATACGGAATCCCTTTCCGATAATTACCTTCCCTTATTATAACTATTATCTCTCTCCCAATAATCTTTCCTCCTTCCTAATCTATGTAATTCCCTCTTCCTAATCTATTCCCTAATTCTAGTCTCCTAGGCATGTTTAGGGCTGCGGTTCACTTAGCGCTTCAAATGCTACAGAATATTTGTAACATTGACATGATTGGTCCATTTAATGCTTCGGAATGCTCCCAGCAACTCTGATTACGTCATCAATATGTCATCATTTTTGCTCCCGCTTTGCTCCAACTACCTCATCTCGGAAGGTGGGTTGATTGCAGCGTTCACGTAGCAATCATAGCATTTGGAATAATAATGGACCAATCGGAGCGTAGCGTTCAGAGCATTTAGAAGAAGCAAATGGATCTAGATTTGTCGATTTTAAATTAATGAGTATTTGCTACATATCACTTGAATGTAAATCAGCTTATTTTTCAATTGTATTCTGATTAACGAAGATGGTGCGCATCCGTATTTAAGTATTTATAAATAAAGAATCTTTTTATGCTTTTTATTTACACTAAAATTATTTTATTATACGACCATTTTATTTTACCATATGACCACTTTTTATTACAAACTTTTTATTACAAAAATTTATATATTCTAAACTTTTCAAGATATATCTCAGCGTCAATTTACATTTTTTTAATACATAATTCATATTGTTACATGATTAATCTTTTAATATTTATATAATTCCAACATTTTTATTTTATGATGATCCATGTAGATCAGATTTACGAGATGTGCATTACCATCAGCTTGATAAGATTTACAATCTTTCGATCCCAGTGCTATAAATTACCAATAGAGGAGTCATATATAAAAAGATTTAGCCGCATTTACGTGAAGTAACATAAATAACTTCCCTCTCAAATATGCGTGAATTTTAATTGTAATTTAATTTCTTAAAATCGATACTTCAACATTGATAATGACCTCGGGAAGTAAAAACATTTGTTACTTATCATATTCGAAATTTGTCATATAATGTTTTGGCTCTCTAATCTTTAATAGTTGATTTTTAATCACTTAAATCGTTTCTTACTTTTAATTTTATTATTTTAATTTATTTATAAAATACTGTTCGAAGTTTTTTAAATTCTATTTTGTTTATTAAATGTGTTATTTTGGCTCATAGCTTTTATATTTATATAATTAATTTTAATAAGTATGAAATTATAGCTCACAATTAGCGTTAACGTGTTAGATTGCTACTTCAAAAGTTTTAGAGAATTTGGAGTCCAATCCCTTTAATATCGCGTTTTCACAACTTAAATACATAAAATGATCCGATAACTGTATACGACCATAATTATAATTAAAATAAACGTAAATTAACGTAAGAAATAATTAAACTGTATAGGAATATTTAAAAAAAGAACCGTATTTTAAAATTAAAAAAAATTTTAGTACAACTGTAGTCAATATATCATTTCATAATATTATATTAACAAACATGATCATAAAGTAATGAAATCATTGATGAAATTAATGATTATATGTATTAATAATAATAAAATCCAATGTATGATTCAATGGTGTTATTCATTGAATCAATAAAGCTTTTTATCATTACAATAAATCTGTGGTAGATTGTTTCAATATATATATTGATGGAAAGAAAATACACAGTTACTTATTTAAAAATATCCATTTTGCATACACATTTTTTTGAAACCAATTATGTGTTTCCTTTCCATTAATTTATTCATCTCATTATTCTGTTAATAAAAGTATTAAGGTACGATTATAAAAAAATTAACAGTTTACGAATTATTTAACATTTTATGTCAATGTCAAAATAAAGAGTATAAAATATTTCGTAAACTACAATATTAGTTTTTTGATATAACTACTTTAATATTTTTATATATGGATAATTAGAGGATAATTAGAGGAATCGTATTATGTAAAAAATTATACAATTTTATTTATAAAGTGTAGGTGACTTTGAAGTCTCAAAAAATACCTTGAGAAAAATTTTTTGCTCATAGTATGTGCCCCTTCGAATAAGATCTCCTGTATTTTCTCATCATCAAAAACAATGAAAATACTTTAAATGATCGAATTAGAGGAAACACCCTGTATATCAATATTATATTATTATATTCAGTAAGCGGAATCTGTGTTTATAAATATTTCTGCTGTCATTTTGACAATAAAATTTATAATAAACACTTTCAGAATCTGTTTTCGACAGAGAGGAAGGGAGGACGAATTGAGGGAAGGAGGAAAAGGGAGAGAGGGGAAAGGAATTTTGCTATCTAGAATTATAATAATATAAAAAATATTCTGATAATATAAAGATATCTGGGAATGCATATATTTAATATATTAATTTATTCAATTTGATTATAATTTGCAGGGCTCGATAAAATAACTAATGCGACTTATTTAAAATAAAAAATATAAAATAAGTTCCAGAAACTTATTTAAAATATAAAATCGTAGGAGTCGGTAAAATCACTGATACGATTTATTTGAAATCAAAAATATAAAATTCTAAAAACTTATTTAAAATATAAAATAAGAAATAGGGCCCGAAAATACATTTATTTATTTAAAATTACAGAATAATTTTTATTTAAAATATAAAAATAACTTGTCTTTTATTTTAAATAAGTTTTCGAAGACTATTCCTTATTTTAAATAAAAAATAGATTTCGGAAACTTACTTAAAATATAAAGTAAATATGTATTTTAAATAAACATTTCAAATAGTATTTAAATAAAAAAATATTTAAATAAAAAATAGTATTTAAATAAAAAATATTTTAATGATTTTGTTTATTTGAATATATAAATACATTTCTAAATATAACGTTTCATTTTTTTTTATAACTACAGCCTATAATTAATTCTTAATAGAATTAACCCTTTGCGAACCAGGTGGAAATTCAACATGGATCATATGTGGGCATATCTCATACTCCACACGTGCAATACTTCATAAATATATTATCATTTAATTACTGTTACTTTTACTGACGGATAAGTAAAATAACTATAATTTATTTTCCAGAAAATTATTTAAAATTCACAATCGATAAAAAACTGATACAATTTATTTAAAATAAAAAATATAAAATAAGTTTCAAAAATTTATTTAAAATATTAAATAAGAAATAGGTCAAGAGAAGTTATTTTAAATAATAAATACTAAATAACTTTAATTTTTTAAAAATAAATTATATATTTTAAATAAATTTATTTGAAATAAGATCGAGCCCTGATAATTTGAACTGGAGATATAAATGACGATAATAGAGTAAATAATAAAATTTTTTAATGTAAATTATTAATACATTATATCCCATTATCGATATATATTATGATTATCATTTATAATTCACTGATAGCAAAATTAAAGAGATAATATATTTAATATGTCATTTTGTTTAATTTTAAGTAGAATATAAAATGATTTGTAATTTGCTTGTCTGTTATAGACAAGAAAAACGAGATAGAATAAAGGCGAGATTGGAAGAGATTGAAGATGCACCTGAAATCTTGGAGGAAAAATGTATACGTTTGGCAGCAGCAATCAGTAGAGCAACGTCACTTGCAGTATACACTGGTGCTGGTATTAGCACAGCGGCATCTATTCCAGATTATAGAGGAACTAATGGAGTTTGGACTCGTATGCAACAAGGAAAGGACATTGGGTAGGAATCATTTTAATTGAACTTAATCCTGTATAGCAATAATTTTTTTTTGCAATAACCTTATTTTAATCTTCACAAATATAGAGATTGTATAATAAAATTTATGAAAGATTTTATATAATGGTTAATAAACTTTTTTTCATTTCAATTTATTAATCTTTATTAATTAACAAGTTTAATATTTGAGAGACTGTTCAATATTTATGAAAGATTTTGTTTTTTTAAATTTTGATTTACATTTCTTGTTCCTTTATGTCAATTAGGTTTACATTTATTTATTATTTGGCACAAATAAATTAAAGATAATTCACTCTTTAATATTGTATAGTTATCAATGGTAATTACAGTGCAACAAATATAATCTGTCAATATAACAGTAAACGTAAGAAATATATTTATATTACATACACAGTCGAATGAAAGTTCGTAAAGTTCTCAGTTTTTATTTTAACCTCCATAAAAGTAATGTCTTAGCCCTCCTATATAATAATCGAGCACATATGTTCACACATTTGTTTACTTTTGGAGGTCGATCAGTCCCGAGTTACTTTTATAGAGGTTCGACTGTATTTTATATTATATTTATTAGATATTATACACAAATATGAGAGAGAACGCTAATCAGTCAAAGTTAGATGTTATGAATACAATATATATTCTTAATTTTAAAATTTAATTATCTCAGATATGATCTGTATGCCGAAACTTTCGGACATTAAACACAATCAATCTGAAACACTAATAATATAAGTATGATAAGGCGCCGAAACATTTGGACATTCCTATATACAAAATAAATAGGAAATAAATAGGCTCCTAAATTTATTATTTATTTATTTGTTTATTTATTTATATTGTTTATATTATTTATATTTTCGACAGGAATCATGATCTGAGTCAAGCTGAGCCAACCTTGACCCATATGGCCCTTTATGCATTATATAAGGCGCGAATCCTCAAACATGTAGTTTCTCAAAACTGTGATGGATTACACTTACGCAGTGGTATTCCGCGTAATTTTCTCTCCGAGGTACACGGCAATATGTATGTAGAAGTTTGTAGAACATGCAAACCATCTAGAGAATATTGGAGACTTTTTGATGTAACTGAAAAGACTGCACGATATCAACACGGTACAGGAAGATTATGTCACAGATGTAATTCAATACTGCAAGATTCTATCGTCCATTTTGGTGAAAGAGGTAATTTGCCTTGGCCAATCAATTGGAACGGAGCAACTAGAGCTGCAAAGCAAGCAGATGTTATATTGTGTTTAGGGTCTAGTCTGAAAGTTCTTAAGAAGTATCCATGGTTATGGCAAATGGATAAGCCTGTTCAGAAAAGAGCTTCTCTGTACATTATTAACTTGCAATGGACTCCGAAAGATGAGAATGCAGTTTTAAAGATAAATGGAAAATGTGACGAAGTAATGAGGAAAATTATGAGTCATTTAGGTTTAGAGATACCGCTTTATAATCGTACAAAGGATCCAATCTTTTTTCATGCGATAAAGCTTCAAAATGATGAACAACTCACTAAGACTCAACCGTGTCTTGAGGAGCCAGCAATTAAAGAACCTCTAAGTCAAAGCAGCGATGAAAATGTTAAATGCATGGTAGAAGAGATTGACAAAAAAGACTGCATATCGTCCTTAGCAGTGACTGATATAACAACTACCTATCCGGCACCTTTTTTCACTGCTTTGCCGTTTCTATCTATGGGCTTGCCATTTCCTCCTATGTATATGTATCCACAATTGACACCATTATTTTATTATCCTTTTATACAAATACCAAACATGCCAGTGGAAACACCAAAACCGAAACCAGCTTGTTCATTTTGTATGGAGCATGAAGGTTCCCTTACCTGTTTGTATTATCAACGTGACGGAGACTGTCCAGAACCAATAAACATCAAGAATGAACAAAAGCAAGAGGAAAGTGATTCACTAGTGATTCGTGCGGATACTACCATAGCATCTCCAAAGAATCCAGGCTGGTTTGGTAAAGGATACCGTAAGGGTATGAAGAGGAAGCGGTAGCATCCACTCTATGTAAATTTATGCAATATGCTTGTGACCGACTATTTATCGGGATTATACAATAATCATATACAATATATTTACATATATAAGTATTTACAGTCTCCATATCATAATAAAACTCGTGCATATTTTGTAGATTTATAGCAATTTGATTCCAGTATTAAAGCTTTAAAAAAATAGACTGAAATTTTTGGAAGTATTTTCTAGTGATGCAATCCATTATTTTTGCTTGCTTCGAAATACACACTATGTCGAACTTTAAGCCTATTCTTTTTAGCTGAACTTCTTGCACGGTTCATATATTTTCTCTTTCTTTCCAATGTGGAGAGAAAAGGAAGAAAGATGTATCGTCAAGAACTTCAGCTAAAAAAAACAGACCTTTTCTCCGAAATAAACAAATGGAGTTCACATTTTAATAAAATTTTTGAACAATAATTATTTATAATTTTCAACGAAATGTTTAATCTTTATCTTTAAGGCTCTTGAGTACTCATTTCAGTCATATTGAAATCGTGACATCATAAGTGAGAAATGTGTCATAAGCGTTGATTTTTTCTTGCATGCCATTTGTAAATAAAGAGAATAAAGAGAATTTGGAAACAAAATTATGAGATCGCTTTAAAGCATTTGCAAAAATGAAAAAAGACTCTCCCTTGATAGTCAGTCGAAAAAGGCTCATGAAATGAAAATAGACATGCATATTGATGTGTTTCTCGTTTATGACATCCCGATTCAATATGGCTAAAGTGACTATTCAGAAACTTTAAGGAGGTTCTTGTGTTTAATAAAATATAAAATAAGTCAGTAATATTATATATACATAATAAGAAGCTTGATTATATCAATAATATTAAAAAAAAATTTCATTAATATTTATTGTTTAAGAAGATATTTAATTCTACAATAAATATATGTAATTTTACATTACAAACATATGCAAAATCTTATTCTGTATATATATTTTTTCTTAATTTGAAACACTTGCATATAAGACCAACATTTCAAAAATATAATTACAGAATAAAAATTTAAGTTTATTCTAGTAAAGTTTTATCTAAATTGATTTCAATAAAGAAAAATAAGAACATTGTGTCTAATGAACAGCGCGTGTATGTATAGTTACGTATATTACTTATAGAAATATTGATATTCAGTTTATCAATAGTAGTCTTTAAATTTATATATATAATTACGATGTTATTATCTCCATTATTTACATATTTTGCCACATGCATCATTTTAAGAGCAAAACATTTATCATTGAGGTACATAATTTCAATAATATATAACTTCAAGCAAATCAATCAAGCCTGTCATCAAATGAGCGTTTTATTTTGTTAATTTGAAATAACATATAAAGTCAATTATATATAATGATATTAATGTCATTATACATAATCATTGTTGATTTTGTACAAATTAGAAATTGTCGATAATGTCTATTATATTATTTAAATCATTTTAATTTTAAGGTGATTCTTTAGTAAAGTGCCGAAAATTTGGAGTGTTTCATCAGGGTCCACTCAAAATTACAAATATCTGCATAATTTGAATAAAATATTAAAATTACGTGTATATCTTAATAAAATAATATGGAACGACATTACGATAAGAGCTGCATCGTCATCGAATGAAAACAAGATGAAATTATGTTTACTTTTCGAGGTTAAATTTATATGTAAGTTTATGCAACGTAAATTTTCAGAATAGCTGTTGATCTATACTTTTTGTTATCATTAAAATCGTAATTTTTTAAATATATATGGCACGGTCAACGCGATGCTGCAAACGCTTCGAAATGTTTTTTAACTGGTCAGTTTGTAAAATTCTTTCTTCTAATTGGTCCATCAAATGCTTTAAAATAGCGAGAGACTTTGACCACAGTCATAATCTATTATAATCTCGTTTTTGAGAAAAGTCTATGATAAGATTTGTGCGCAATTAATCGAAGAAGCGTTTGTGAGCTTTATCCTGTCATTAAATTATATATAAAAGGATATTTTCAATATTTTTTTTTCTTTCTTATTTCATCATTAACTTACCGTAAAGTTTTGCACACGTCAATTTCAGTATTTTAACTTCATTATATAAAAAAAAATTAGATATTTCTATGATAACTCGATTTAAAGAATCACCTTAATTTTTTTATTTAAATTGTCTATTGATTATAAGAAGTAGCGCGAGAACCTCCTTAAGACTGGATGTTTTTATTTTTCAGTTAGATTTGTTTTTTTTCTCCTATTTACATAGCGATGTAACAAATATTTTGATACTTGCGTAAAAGAGCAAAATATGCAAATCTTTTTTTTACATGATCTTTCCCTTTGAAAATTTTAAATTAAATAGACTATATATATCTTTGCAAATAGAAATATAAATTGTAGTGCAATCAATTAAATTATTTAAGATAAATTTTGCTATCACACATTATTATAAGACAATGAACAAAGCAAAAAAAACCATAATAAATACCAAATTAGAATGGATACAGAAGGATACCTATCATAGAACATGTCTGAATAAATTCCGATCGGAAATAATTCCATTTTCTCTAGAAAATAATAGAAATATAGAGAATTATTGAATAATTCCGATCGGAATCCATTTCGACTTGTTCCATGATAGGTATTCTGTCCCTGTATTCTGTAACTCGTTATGTGTTTATAACGACAGTTGCGTAGCTTTTTTACTATATATCTGCAACTGTCATTATAAGCACATAATGATTGCATAATGAGTTACAGAATTCCGCTGCTGGTCTAATTTGATTTATTTATATGATAAAATAAAATTATATTTTTATTATTATTTCCAGTAAGTATCACAAATATAAAAATATGTAAAGAAACATATGTGTCCGTGCGTGCACGCACGCACGCACACACGCACGCACGCACGCACGCACGCACGCACGCACGCACGCACGCACGCACGCATACACACACACACACACACACACACACACACACACACACACACACACACACACACACACACACACACACACAGAGTATTTCATACTTAGAAAATTTTAACAATTTTTGTTGTTTTGAACAAAGTGGCACATAGTAGTAATAATATTTGCGCTTGTAGGTATGCAAAGAATAAAAGAAATTTCAAGAACAATTCGATATTTTAAAATGGTATGTAAGCTTTCTCTTATATATGATATTGTATTTATTAATGAATATTATATGAATTATTAAGATTATTTAAAGAAATCATTATTAGAAATCATTATTAATATATTTTATATTTTAACATATATTTTAATATTGAATATAAAATATCTTAAAATATTTTTTTATTTTTGAATTTTATATTTTTATGCATAGGAAAACAAAATGAATTAATTACAAAATTTTATATAAATAATAATATGTAATTACGTATCTTGTAAATTGCATAATTTTTTAAAGTATTTATATTTTTTTGTCTCTTACTTTTTTGTCTCTTCTTAATCAGGTTAAATAACATCCATAGTTATGAAACTGTCCAATTATAGTTATTTTTTTGGAGAATGGAATAACTGATTGACCAGTTTCTAATTATGGATGTTATTAAACTCGATTAAGTCCGTGAAAACGTCATAATATTGTCTCATTATTATGATTACGCATGCGATATTGGATTGTATATTTGTGTATCTCACTAATGCACACACAATATACGTAAATGGTAATTATTTATAATAACGAATACCTCGCCGATTAACTTGACTTTATTGTCAAGGTCATAACCTTGAACAACAATCAAAAATTTTAGCCGTTGCTCGTTATTCATTAAAAAGTTATTAAAATAAAATTGTGTTATTTTTATAAGGGAATCATCGAAGTCGATCCTCATCGATTTTGCTATCATACATTATTTGTATATGTTGTAAAGCATAAAAAATGTTAAATATTTTCATATTTCTTTTTATCAGGTTTAGGAATTGAAACACCCTCGAAAAAAATAAATTTGATCGTTTTCAGTAAATATCTTCGAAACTATGCAATATATGAAAAAAAAGTTTTATATATAAGTTTTATAGTATTTTATGTGTATTATATAATGATGTTATTTATTTTTTTTAAACATCAAATTTTTTAGGTTTCTTTCATCCTCACTCATTAATTTTGCAATTTAATTTGCAAAATTAAAAAAAAATATATATGAATAAAAATTAAAGAGCGTTGAATATCGAATTCATTCATGTATAATAATGTTACCTACGATATATGTCTCTACGATTCAAATTTTGAAAAACGAAACATGCTATAGGCGCTGTACTATAGAAAGATGTTATTTCTTTTCTTATGCAAATTAGAATCACTTCTTTCTTTTCTTTTCAATAAATCTCTCTCTTTCAACTAGTATGATATGCAATGATGAATAATG